>Ga0160422_10000028_pt1 | contig 67544 bp, 54 predicted proteins | sample Fk160mmetaG_FD_108192 | JGI IMG/M metagenome (GOLD analysis project Ga0160422, IMG submission 108192) | Marine microbial communities from the Central Pacific Ocean - Fk160115 60m metaG | ecosystem: Environmental > Aquatic > Marine > Oceanic > Photic zone | place: The Central Pacific Ocean... | reverse complement strand
GGTGTGGGGTTTGATTGTTCATGCTGGATCACCTCCTTGAAGAAGAATTATGGCCAGCCGTCGCAGCCCCAAGCCGCCGCCGGCCGAAATTTTCCCTTCAGCGTCCCGAAGGGCACATCGCCCGACTCCTTCAAAGAGGGTGCCGGTCGTCAAGGTTTTCTTCGTTCGTCGCCGTCGGGTTCTCCGCCGGTTGCGAACGAAGTCCTCCTTGATAGTTCTTACTTCGGTGATTCTAGACGTGCAGCATGAGGCCAACAAGAAAGTCGTCGTTTGAACGATTAATCCTCTTCTTCGGACTCCCAGTCTTTGCCGTCGAGGTCTTCTTCGCCTTCGCCGTGGTATTCCGCCAGCATGCTGGACCGGTCTTTGGCTTGCATGAGCTTTTTCATGTCCTCCCAGCCGGGCAAGTCGATCAGGATGTCACTGGCCACACCCGCACCTTTGGCTTCTCCGACGATGCCGGCTTGGCGCATTTGTTCCACCATACGGCTGGCTCTGGTGTCACCCATCCGAAGACGAGTTTTGAGCAGCGTGATGGAACCACTGTCACGTTCAATCAGCAAACGAACCGCTTTGTCAAACTCTGGGTCATCCAAAGCCTCTTTCAATACGTCATAAGGATCGGCTTCGTCGCTTTCAGCAATTTCATCAAGACGAACCAAGTCACGCTCGAATTGCGGCTCTGCGACATCTTCAAGGAATCCCGCAGTGTGGACGATTTCTTCGGTGGAGACAAAGGCTCCTTGGCCTCGAACCAGATTCGGTCCATCCTTGATCAACATGTCGCCGTTGCCAAGCAAGACCTCAGCTCCGCTGACATCAAGCATGATTCGGCTGTCAAGGGAAGAGTTCACTCGACAAGCGACGCGGAACGGAACATTGGATTTGATCAGTCCTGTGACCACATTGCGCTCAGGTCTTTGTGTGGCCAAGATTAAGTGGATGCCAACGGCCCGCGCCTTCTGGGCAATCTTGACGATCGGAACTTCCGCGTCCTTCCCTTCCTCGAGGATTAAGTCAGCAAGCTCATCGACAACAATCACAATAAATGGCAACTTCTTGGGCGTAAGTTTCATCTCGCGCTCGTCTGTGATCCCCATTTTTTTGCACAGCTTTTCGGGGTCTTCGCCGAGTTTGTTGTATTCGGCGAGGTTGCGCACCTTGGCGTTCTTCAGAAGCGTGTATCGGCTCTCCATTTGATGCACGGCCCACTGCAAAACACCTTTGGCTCTGTCTGTTTTAGTCACTACCGGGCAAGCCAAGTGTGGGATGGCTTTGTAGGTGTCGAACTCCACTTGTTTGGGGTCTACCAGTACGAGCTTCACCTCATCCGGACGCTTGGTGAACAGCCAGCTCATCAAGATGGTGTTGATGCACACCGATTTGCCGGAACCTGTGGTTCCCGCAATCAACATGTGCGGCATCTTTGTCAGGTCGTAGACCATCGGTTCTCCCGAGGCATTTTTCCCCAGGTACATCGGAAGGCTCATCTTGGATCCTTGTCCAGATTCGAGTATTTCACGAATCCGAACCAGTTCGGGAGTTGGATTGGGTACCTCAATACCGATTCGACCGTGACCGATATTTGAGTCAATTCGCAAGCTAGGAACTTCTATCGCCCGGGCCAAGTCTTCAGCCAAGCCGCGGATAGATTTTACCTTGGTGCCACGGGCCAACTTCACTGCAAAAAGCGTGATGGTTGGTCCAGCATCGATGTCTTGAATCTCTCCGTCAATGCCGAATTCATTGAAGGCCTCCAACAATTGCTCGGCTTGATCCGAGATGGTCAAACTTCGGTCGGCTTCGTCAACAGGTTCGCTTTCTTCCAGAAGATCCATTTGAGGGAACTTCCACTTGCCGTCGTATTGCACTTGTGGTGGCAAAGGAGCGTTTTCGTTCCGTTTGCTCAGCCGCTCACGGATTTTTTCCAGTGCCGCCGATTTGGCTGCGGCCAGTGACTCTTCCTCTTCCTCTTCCTCTTCTCCCTCTTCTTCTTCCCACTCTTCTTCCTCTTCGTCTTCCTCCCAATCCTCTTCGTCTTCGTCCGTTAACTCATATTCGTCTTCATACTCGTCCTCTTCTTCCCATGCTTCTTCTTCAGGGTCCTCAGGCTCAAGCACCGCCACGGTGGCCGCGGGTTTGGCTTTTTTCGACTTGCGCCTACCAGATCGAGCACCACCCGCGGTTGCGGGCTCGGGCTGCACCAGGTTGATCACCACCGTGATGGACTCTCGGCAGTACTGCACCAGTTTGCCGAAGGGAAGTCGAGCCAAGATGGGGGAGAGCATGCGGTCCGCCGCACACCACAATCCGATGGCCAAACCCGTGCCGCAGAAGATCGGCGTGCCCAGCCAGCCGAAGCGGGGGCTCAGTTCTCCCACAATCCACGCGCCCACAGCGCCGCCGTTGCCGTCGGGCAGAACCCCAAACCCGGTCGCGAATTCAGCCCACAGTGCGGCCAGGGCCAAGGTGCTCATCACGACGCCACCCGCCCGGACCAGGATCTGGTCGGTCTCTTGTCCACGGATGGATTGAATCAGCAGCATGATGGCGCCAATGACTGCCAGCCACACCCCCGTCCCGAAGGTCCCGAACAACCGAGAGGCCAACAGTGCTCCCAAGCTGCCCATGGCATTTTTGATGTTCTCCCCTTCATTGGCGGGAGCCACGAATTCTGAGGGCGCATCGGCCATGTCGTAGGTCAACAAGGCCAACGCACAGAAGATGGCCGCAAACAGCAGGCCGGGGCCGAAGAGTGGCATCAGCGCGGCCTTGAGCTGGTTGAAGCGGTGAACAGAGAACAACGACTCGCCTTTTTTGGACGAGGACTTCTTTTTTCGAGGCATGACATCCATATCGGCAGAGCCGGCTGTTTGGGCCCTGAGATTGAGCTCTTGGCAAGAACTTTTTGCCTTCGGGTTCCAGTCCGCACGGTCTTACGGGCTGGGGTAGGCTTCCGCTATGCCTGAGGCAGAATCAACCTCTCTTATGGACCTTTCAGAACGTTACCGGACTTTGCATGATCGAATTGAAGCTGCCGCGGCCAAAGACGGCCGAACAGGCGGCGATGTCCGATTGGTGGCGGTGACCAAGTTTGCCGCCGACGACCAGATCCGTGAACTGTTGGATTTGGGCCACCGTGATTTGGGCGAAAACCGATTGCAAGTCATGGAAGCGCATGCGGAAACGGTGGCGGACTGGCAAGATCGTCACGCCCTGATTGGCGCGGGCGAAGAGACCGTTCGGTGGCACTTCATTGGTGGCTTGCAGCGCAACAAGATCAAGTCGGTGTGCCGATCGTGCCGGTTGATTCATTCCGTCGACAACCTTCGCTTGGCTGAGGAGATCGACAAGGCTTCGGCCAACTTGGGCCGATCGGAGCCCATGGAAGTGTTGATTCAGGTCAATGTTGCTGGAGAAAAGCAGAAAGGCGGGTGCCCTCCCGGAGCCGAGGGTCCTTTGATCGAAGTCATCACCGAGGAATACCCCGACATTCGAATCCGGGGCTTGATGTGCATGGCGCCGTTTTCGGAGAATCCCGAAGATTCGCGTCCCGTGTTTGAACAGGCTCGAGAGATGTTTGAAACCATTCGGCGGTTGGGCACGGGTGGCCCATCTTTTGACATCCTTTCCATGGGCATGACCAACGATTTTGAAGTCGCCGTGGAATGTGGTTCCAACTTAATTCGTGTGGGCAGCGCGCTTTTCCCGCCCCCATTAGAAGCATGAGCCGCATCGACCAGATGTTCAGTGAGCGAGGCCCTACTGCTTCGTTCGAATTTTTTCCGCCCAAAGACGGGGAAGCCTGGGACGCGTTGTTTGCGGGAATCAGCGCCTTCGAGCAGTTGCAGCCTTCTTTTGTCTCGGTCACCTATGGTGCGGGCGGAAGCACTCGGGCCCGCACCCACGATCTGGTGGTGCGCCTGCGAAGCGAGACCTGTTTGTTGCCCATGCCCCATTTGACTGGGCGCGGTCACACCAAGGCCGAGATGGAATCCATTTTGGTGCGCTTCGCTGAGAGCGGAGTCGACAACATCTTGGCGCTTCGTGGCGATCCCCCTAAAGACGGTGATCCGGGTCCCGGTGATTTTCCTCATGCCATCGATTTGGTTCGCTTCATCCAATCTTTCAATGAGTCTGGGGGCCACCCAAACGGCGGATTTGCCATTGGTATTGCTGGATATCCCGAAGGGCATTTCGAAACCCCAAACCTTCTGACCGAAATGGATCATTTCCGGGCCAAGGTTGATGCTGGGGCCGATTTTGTCATCTCTCAACTGTTCTTTGACAATCGACGGTTCTTGGACTGGCGTGACCGATGCACCATGGCGGGTATTCAAATCCCTTTGGTGGCGGGGCTGATGCCAATCACAAGCGCTGGTGGCATGCGACGCATGGCCGAGTTGGCGGCCGGCACGTTGATCCCAGCTCGACTGCTGCGGGGCGTGTTGGACCGTGAAGCCGATCCAGAGATGGTTGAAGCTTTCGGGGTGCTTTGGGCCACCGAGCAATCACGCGACTTGTTGGACCATGGCGTGGCGGGCTTGCATTATTACACCTTGAATCGTTCTCGAGCCGCTCGCCGGGTCTACGAGACTTTGGGTATCCGAGACAGCCGTTCTTTCATGACGGGTTCGTGAATGGCCTCGGCCCCGGTATGCTGCGTCATATGTTCTTACCTGCAGCTGTAACCACTCTTCTTGCTCAAGCGGGTCCGCCGGAGGCGGTGGTCTCGGGCACACCTTCTCCATTGCTCGCTTTTCTTCTGATGGCGATCCTTGGTGCAGCCGCGGTCCTGATCAACCTTTGGTCCAGCAAGCGGAGCCACCGGGAGTGAGCCCGCTTGGTCGATCGCTGTTGGCGGTCAATGTGGTCTTGCTGGCGGCCTTGTTTGTCTTTCAATTGGAACCGTCCGCCCGTGGTGGTGCGGTGAACCCACGACCTCGTGGCTCCTATTTGATGGTGACCAGCACCATGGAAGCCGGGAACTCTGAAGTGCTCTACTTGATCGATGACGCGAACCGAGAAATGGTGGCGTTGCGCTGGGACCAGGTCAGTCAAGCCTTTATTGGTTTGGGATACCGGGACATCGATCGGGACACCAAGCAATTGACTCCCAAGGCTTCGGAGGTGGGACGATGAAGCACGAATGGCCTTTGTTGGCTTCAAGTTTGGTCTTGGTGGGCCTGTTGGTGACGGGGCCATTGTCTGCTGGACCAACACCCAGTTCGTTGGCCGCGGCTGCTTTTGCGGGGGACAGCATCGTGCATGACGACTTCAGCGTCACAACTTATCGCCCCGGCACTTCCGCAGGTGAGACATTTGTGGTGGTGTTGGACCATCGCACCGAAACCATTCATGCTTATCGAGTTCGTCCTGGTGCACGTCCCGAACTTGAGCGCTTAAGTATGGATCGTTTGTCTGAGGTCTTCGCTCGGGCCGCTGGCAACCGTTGATCGTGTTTCGCCTGGCGTGGAGAGCATTCGTTTCAAGAGGTGTTGATGCAACCACAGGATGAATGGCTGCTGACCGATGGACTTGGCGGGTTTGCCATGGGTACGCGTGACGGTGTGCCGCGCCGGCGGTACCACGGCCTGTGCATGGCCAGCATGGCCCCGCCGTTGCGGCGACGAACGATACTCCGCGCCGCGATGGCCGAGGTGATGGCGTCGGGCGAAAGCACGCCACTGTGGCAAGCCACTTTTGCTCCCCATGGTGTGTTGGCGCCACCAATGCATGTCCCCAATCACACGACACATGAATCAAACTGCGTACGTACCGAATGGACCTCCAGCACGGTGGAGTTGGTTCGCACCCTCACCATGAAGCGAGGCACGCCAGGAGTGGTGCTGCGTTGGCGAGGATTTGTCCCTCCCCATGCCACCCTTCGGGTGCATCTGCTCACACCATTGGTTGATTTCCATGCCTTTGATCGCGGGAAGGAAGCACCTCAGATCGATTTGCTCCCCAACGGTTTCTCGCTTCAACGGGGTGAAGTTCGATCTTGGTTTGAAATCAGTGGCGGTTCGTTTGTTGTCGCCCCAGACCATTGGCATGGATTGCGGTTCGCCGAAGAGCACACGCGCGGGTACGACGCGGAAGAAGATTGTTTTACGCCGGGTCACGTTGATGCCGTCGCTGACGAGCACGGCCGAGTTGACGTCACCATCAACGTACTGCCGCAAGTGCCGCGGTATGCCGTGCCCTCAGTGGCCGACTCTGACATTCCGTTGGCGCAAGCGGCCGCCGATTTCTTGGTAGCACGTGGTCATCCGCAGGGACCATCGGTGATCGCGGGGTGGCCTTGGTTTGCCGATTGGGGTCGCGACACGTTGATTTCGATACCAGGTCTTTTGTTGGTCGATGGTCGAATGGATGAAGCCGAAGCCACCCTGGAAACTTGGGGCGCCACCGTTTCGGATGGTCGGATTCCCAATCGCTTCCTTGACGAAGACGAGGGGCGTGATCTTGGTTCAGCGGACGCTGCTCTTTGGTATTTGCACGTGGTTGGTCTTTGGCTTGAAGCAACGGATCAACCGTTTGCCCACGGCCCCATTGCCACCGCTTGCCGATCGATCGTGGAAGCATGGCTGGATGGGGCCTCTCCAGGAACCCAAATCGACAGCGACGGGTTGGTGGTGGCAGAAGAACCGGGGCGCGCACTCACTTGGATGGATGCGGTGGTCGATGGGATGCCCATCACTCCACGCATGGGCAAACCGGTCGAACTTTCGGCATTGTGGTGCCACAGCCTGCGGGTGCTGGCCGAGCGGGCGGCAGATGATGCTGAAGGAGGACGGTTGCGGCGGATCGCCGAGCGTACTGCTGGTTCTTTTAACGCGTTCTATTGCGATCAGACCGGCGGTTTGGTGGATCGATTGTGTTCTTCTCGCGAAGGCGGTGGCGTGGACCGCGCGATTCGGCCCAACATGGTCATCGCTGCTGCTTTGCGGGCTGCGCCTTTGGATCGGGCCCGTCGGCAGAGGGTTGTCGACCTTTGTCGAACCCATCTGCTCACGCCCTACGGATTGCGAACCCTCGCCCCGTCTGACCCGAATTACCAAGGTCGGTACGAAGGCACGATGCCCCATCGGGACCGGGCGTACCACCAAGGCACCGTCTGGCCTTGGTTGCTGGGTTTCTTGGTCGAAGCACATCTGCGTTCGTCAGAACATGATCCGGCGTCGCGGACCATCGCCCGCACTTGGTTGCAGCCTCTTGCGGGAGAACTCAATTGGGCGGGATTGGGGCAACTGTCCGAGGTGTATGACGGCGATCTGCCTCACCGCCCCAACGGGTGTCCGGCCCAAGCGTGGAGCGTGGCTGAATGGCGCCGCGCGACCGCCATGGTCGAACGTGGCCCCAAGTGGTGGATGTCCTCTCAGGTTGCCGCGACCTTGTGTTGATCACACGCCGAAGACTGTTTCCAGCAGTCGGGTGATCCAGGGCTTGCTTGAGGCCCGCCGGAGCTCACCTTCAGAATGCTGTGTGACCTCAAGATCATGCAACTGGGTGGAATACACCGTGTTCAGTTGGCTGATGTCTTCGGCACGGCATCGTCCCCGGACCACAATCGCGCTGCGCTCGCCGTCGACTTCTGTGACCGATCGAGCCTCCAGGATGAGGTTGCCGTTGGGAAGGACCTGTGCGACTTCCGCCATGACTCGCGCGGTAAATGAATCTTCGCGCTCGAATTCACCTTCGGCTTGGTGCCGGTTTTGGATGGTTCCGACAATCGTCGGAAGCCCTTGGGTGTAATTCTGCGGACCCAGCTCATTGAACAGCGCTCGAAAGTTGGGCCACTGGTTGATTCCAGCATTCAGGTCGGCCCGTCGCTGTGTGTTCAAATCCGCAGTGCGTTCGCTACGACTGTTCTCACGAACCAAAACCTCGATCAGATCGTGCTCGTGGAACGTTCGTGGTTTGTGCTCACCTGGGGTATGCGCCACTTGCAGATGGCTGGTGTCCCAAGGATCCACCGGGATTGTCGATGGGGATGATTTTGGCTTTGCAGCATCAGGGCGCACTGGCATGGCGGGCAAAGCACCTGGAGTGATGGACGGGGCGGGAGGCACTCGGACCGAGGCCGGTCCGGCACAGCCTGTCAAAGAAAACAGAACAACAAACGCCAGTCGGTTCATGACGAACCCTCCATCAGTTCCACCACACCATCCGCACGGAGGGTGCCATATCGAATCACTCCATCGTCCAGTCGTACTTGGACCGCCTCGCCCGCTTTCGCTGAGGTCATGGATCGTCCGTTCGTTCGGGCCAGGAACCCTCCCAAGCGCCGTTCAACCGACACCTGATTGCCTCGCTTGATCAAATCGGGAGCCCCTGAAGTACTTGACTTGGATCGCGGGTTGAATTGCCAGTTGGGATGCCATTGGCCGTCTTCGTCGGCAATCTCCAAAGTAAAGGCATGGTCTTTTTCACCCAGCCTGGCTCGCACGGTTCGCACCGTCGGGTGGGTTCGCAGGATCCAGTCGCCTTCTGGAAGTTTGGTCCCATCGAGGCTGCGGACTCGCAGTTGATCTGGGGTCAATCGCAATCGCTGGGCAATGATCACGCGGAGGGATTGGGGTCCGGGATTGGGTGCAGCGATCGGGGTTGGCCCTTCGATTGATGGCAGGACCGTGCGTTCGATGGTCGCCATGCTTCCTCGGAATTCCCAGCGGAAGACCGGTGCGGCGCAGTGGTCGAGCAAATCGATCACGAAGGCAAGATCGACGGGATCGTCGGGATGCAGCTGGGGCACTTCGAGCGCGTGATAGAGACACGCATCGCCCTCGAGTTTGGCGAGGTCGCCAAGCGTAAGCGGTGCGTCTCCCTCCAGCCACACTTCGTTTTGCAAGGTGACGCGGCTCGAAGCCAAGACAGTCATCAGGACAAGGGCATCAACCACGGCGGAGGTTCGCTACTTCGCGGAGCAGTTCGTCGGCCGCTTGGATGGATTGGCTGTTCATTTCGAACAGTCTCTGGGTTCGGATCAAATTGACCAACTCTTTGGTGGGATCCACGTTGGAAGCTTCTAAGAATCCTTGAAGAATGTTTCCCGAACCATTTTCGGTGGGTGTGGTGTTGATGGCTTGACCACTGGCGGTGGTTTCCACGAACAAATTTTCGCCAACGGGCTGCAGACCAGAGGTGTTTGGGAACATGGTCAATTCCAATTGACCCGCCTCTTGGGTTTGTCCATTTTGGATGAAAGTAACGATGCCATCGGCACTCACGCCGATGCTGTTGTCAGCAACGTTCTCAGGAATGATGATGCTTGGCACCAAACGACGACCGTTTGAGTTGGCCAAGACGAGTTCACGGTTGGCATTCAACGCGAAGTTTCCCGCTCTGGTGTAGGCGAGTCCATTAACGCCCAGGCCGTCTTCGACCTGAACGGCAAAGAATCCCGGTCCTTCAATGGTGAAATCAAGAGGATTTCCAGTTTGCTCCATACCGCCTTGTGTGAAGTCAAGTTGGGTGCCCGAAACCTTGGTTCCTAAGCCCACAAAGACGCCGGTGGGTCGAATGTCACCATTCACATTCTGAGTTCCAGGTTGCTCTCGCTGTTGGTACATCAGGTCTTCGAACATCACACGGCTGCCTTTGAACCCTTGGGTCCCGGCGTTGGCGATGTTGTTGGCAATCACTTCGAGCTTGGTGTCCAGGGCGGACAATCCCGAAGAAGCGCTGTGCAGGGAAAGAATGGCCATCAGTCAAACTCCAAAAAATCAAACAGGTCGGGCCAGCGTGTTCCACGCCAGATCGAGGGTTGTGTCGTGCATACGCAGCAGTTCCAAGTTGGCTTGGGCTGCACGGTTGGTTTCAATGAGGTCGGTCATCGCCCGAATGGGGTTCACGCTGGAACCTTCGAGCATGCCTTGGTGGATGCGACTGGTGGCGGCGGAAGCCTGCCCTTGAACCAGCCGTACCAAACCGCCGCCGATCTTTTGCAGACCTTCTGCGGGCAGCAGGTCGACCCCGAGTTTGGCGATGGGCAGACCATTTTCCAAGATGGTTCCGTCGGCTTGGATGACCGGAATGGCGTTGGGGTCCATCGTGATGATGGTGCCACCATCATCAAGCATGGGTTGTCCGCTGGCGGCGTGGACCAAGCGTCCTTCGGCATCCACCAACAGCCGGCCATCCCGGGTGTATTCCGTGGATCCAGTGGTGCCTTCGACGCGGAGCCATCCGTTGCCTTCCAAGGCGATGTTGAAGGGGTCTTCGGTTCGCTCCATGGGGCCAGGGCGAACATCAACCCGGTTTGGGGCTGTGAAAAGTCCACCACCGAGGCGAGCCAAGAGGGCGTTGGGGCCAAGATCAGGCGCATCGGCGGCCGCGCTGGGGGCCGGCCGCTGCATGGCCAAGGCAAAATCCGCCTGAAAGCCAGGGGTCTCCGCGTTGGCCAGATTGTTCGAGAGGGTGTCCAACCGGTGCAATGCGGCGAGGGTGCCCGAGGCCGAGACTGACATGCCATAATTCATTGCGAGCGCCTCCTGCGTCCAGTTGGCCGCGGTCCTCCATGACCCACGGCGTACAAAAAAGCAATGCAAACCCCATACCTGCGGCTTTCTGCGCAATATGTGCGCATTGCAACGGCCAATACTGAACAAAGAGTGAAGGAAACCGCATTCTGCAGCGAAGTTGGGGGGCCACAGGGTCGATTTGTGATTGATGGCTTCGGGTGTGTTAGCACGAACTCCGGTGGACGCTTTTTTGCATTGGATGCAGGTCGAGGCCGGTGCCTCTCCGCGGACCCTTGAGGCCTACCAACGTGACTTGCGCGGGCTGACGGGTTTCCTCAAGCGGCGTGGCATACACGACGCCAATGCGGCTTCTCCTGAAGACATCGAAGCGTGGGCCCGATGGTTGGCCAAGCGTGGACTCGCGGCAACGACCCGCCGACGCCACATGGCGGCCGCGCGATCGTTCTACAAGCATCAGCGTGCCGAAGGTCATTTGTCGAATGATCCACTACGAAGGCTCGATCCACCCAAGCGCCCGCAACGATTGCCTCGTGTGGCGACCGCCAAAGAGGTGGCGTCCATGTTGCGGGCGGCGGCCGAGGGCAGCATGCCCGTGCGAGACGTGGCCTTGTTGGAAGTGTTGTACGGGACGGGTATTCGGGCCAGTGAAATTGCTGCGTTGCGCCTTCGGGACCAAATTCCCGCCCAGCGTGCGCTGAGGGTCATGGGCAAAGGACGAAAAGAACGGATCGTGTTGTTGGGTCAGCCTGCGGTTCGGGCTTTGGACGCATGGCTTGAAGAACGTGCGATTTGCACGACAGGCAAAGATGAAGGACGGTTGTTTTTGTCGCGGACCGGTCGACCGATGGATCGCAAAGCGCTGTGGAAGCGCCTCAGAATCCTTGCCGACGCGGCGGGGGTTCGCACCATGCATCCTCACCGGTTGCGTCATGCCTTCGCCACGGCTTTGCTTCGGGGCGGAGCAGATCTCCGGGTGATTCAAGAGCTTTTGGGGCACGCTCGGCTCGAAACAACTCGAATTTACACCCACTTGGCGTCTTCAAAATTGGCGGAAACGATCGCCCAGCACCACCCAAGGGCCTAACTCCCAAAAAGAACCAAACGCAGTGGCTCCTTGGCGGCGTAGCATGGAGTCCTATGCGCACACCGTTTGTTCTTGCTTTGTTCTGGTGTTCCTTGGCCTTCGCCGACCGTCTGGTTCCAGAATTGGACGCCGGACGATTTGGAATGTTGGAGCGAGAATTGCAACTCAACCGAGAGCAGATCGGCATGTTGCGAGCTGCGCGTTTGGCCTACGTCTCTGAACTGGACCTCATTCGAGAGCAACGGGATGCTGCCCTTTCGGCGGCGGGGCAAGATCGCATTGAAGCGGCCCTTCGAGGTGAACTGATCTTGGATCGAACCGAACGCCGCTCTCTTCAAGCCGCGGTTCGTCAAGCGGAATCTCCTTTTCGGCGGCGTGCCGCTCAGGAATTGGACACGCTGATTCTGACCGCAGCCGTCACACTGCCGGAGGATGCAAAGCTCTCCGCAGAAGAATCCTTCCGTGCTCTGCGAAGGGAAGCTTGGTTGCAAACTTGGGGGTTGGGCTCCAAAGGCCGGGCCGGTGGCGGTGAAGGGGTGGACTTGTTGCAGCTTTTGGATGAAGCGCTGCGACCCGGAGGCGCTTTGGCTGGCGGATTGCGTGAGGACTGGTCGCCTTTTCTTTCCGACTGGTCCGCAGAGGTCGATCGATACTTGAGTGGACCGGCTCTTGAATTGGCCGATGCTTTTGACCGTCACGCCATTGCCAAATTGCAAGGTGTTGGCGTCGCCGAAGCCGAAGCTTTGTTGGCAAGCCAATTGGCGAAGCTGGAAGGCATCCATCGTCGGCATGCCGAAGCACTGGCTCAGATCATCGAAGCTTCGGTGGACCAAACTGCTGGCTATCGCTGGATGCTTTCAGTGTATGACGCGACTTGGCCCTGGATGGGGATCGGCACCGTGCGTCGTGAAGCGTTGTGGATCGCAAGCACCATCCAAGATCAGGTGGTGGTTGATTCCGCGCTCAGCTCCCTTGCCATGTCAGAAAAGGCATTGCAACCGTTGGTTCAGGCGGTGGTTGATGAGGCCCGCACCCGTCGGGATTCAGAGGCTCAAGTATTGAACCCACTCTTGCCTCCTGTTGATGGCATCCCCAGCCCCGCTCGTATCGCGTTGTTGTCCAAAACCGGCGCTATTGGAGAGGTGGCGAACGAAACCAGCCACGCACTCCGCATGCTGCTCACCAAAAATCAGCGGTTGCAGATGGAATCTGACCTTCTGGTGGGCGATCGCCGCCGCCGGTGACCAAATTTTCCTGTCGGGTGGATACCATTTTTGGCCCTGCCTTTCGGGGACCGGAGTCCGACCATGCATTCTGAATTTGAAATCGAAGCCATCCATGCCCGCCAAATCCTCGACAGCCGGGGGAACCCCACTCTCGAGTGCGAAGTCCAACTGGCTGGTGGAGCCGTCGGTGATGCCGCGGTACCGAGTGGCGCGAGCACAGGCGAGCACGAAGCTGTTGAGCTGCGTGACGGCAATTCCGACTACTACCTCGGAAAGAGTGTCGAGCAAGCCGTCGACAATGTGAACACCACCATTGCCGGTGAGTTGTTGGGGCTTGATGCTCGGGAGCAAGGCATGGTGGACATGCTCATGCTGGAAGCTGACGGAACCCCGAACAAATCCAACTTTGGTGCGAACGCCACTCTAGCGGTTTCATTGGCTACGGCTCAGGCGGCAGCGATGCAGCATGGCATGCCCTTGTGGCGTTACGTTGGTGGCGCTCGGTCCAACGTGCTCCCTGTACCAATGTTCAACATCTTGAACGGCGGCAAGCACGCCGACAATACCGTGGACTTCCAAGAGTTCATGGTGCAACCATGGGGATTTGACACGTTCGAAGAAGGGCTTCGCTGCGGCGTCGAAATTTACCATCATCTGAAAAAGGTCTTGAAAGAGGCCGGACTTTCCACGGCCGTGGGTGACGAGGGTGGCTTTGCCCCCAACTTGGCCAATGCCGAAGACGCTCTGGAACTGATCGCCAAGGCCACCGAAAGTGCTGGGTACCGCTTGGGCGAGCAGGTGTTTATCGCTTTAGACCCCGCCACAAGCGAAATGGTGGGTGAAGCCAGGAAGCAAGGAAAAGAAGGCTACTGCTTCTTCAAGAGCGACCCGTCACGGGTGGCGTCCACTGACGAAATGATCGATCTCTGGGCTGGGTGGTGTGATCGTTGGCCCATCCGATCCATTGAAGATGGCCTCGACGAAAACGACTGGGATGGCTGGCAAAAACTCACCGAACGTCTCGGTGACAAGGTCCAATTGGTTGGCGATGACTTGTTCGTAACCAATCCCAACTTCCTTGGCCGAGGTATCGAAGAAGGTTGTGCCAATGCCATCTTGGTAAAGGTCAATCAAATTGGAACGCTGACCGAAACTTTGCAAGCGGTTGCTATGGGGGCCCGCCACGGTTACGCCGCAATCTTGTCTCATCGTTCTGGCGAAACCGAAGATTCAGTGATCGCAGATCTGGCGGTCGCCACGAACTGCGGGCAAATCAAGACTGGCGCGCCGTGTCGTTCCGATCGAACCGCAAAATACAACCAGTTGCTTCGAATTTCCGAGCAGCTCGGCGACGACGCGGAGTACGGCAGCGTTACCTGGACCCGTTGATTACAACTTAAAACGCACGAAAAAGCAGGGCCCTTTGGGCCCTGCTTTGCACGTGGTTGTTGATTTGTTATTCAGATTTGATGGCTTCAAGGCTGACGATAATCTTGGTTGCATCGCCCAATGATCCTTTTTCAACTCCCCAGTTCATGCCGAAATCAGATCGTTTGACGGTGAATGACGTCTCGAACCCAACCCGATCGCCTCGGCCGAAATCTGCTCGTCCCACGAACTCCATGTCGACTTCGATGCTCTTGGTGACACCGTGCATGGTCATTTCGCCCATGACCTTCCAGTCGTCGCCCATCTTTTGAGCGTTGGTGCTTTTGAAAGTCATGGTTGGGAACTGCTTGGCATCGAAGAAGTCGGCATTCTTGAGGTGCTTATCAAGGGATTCGTTACCCGAATCAACACTTTCGATCTTGATGCTCACATCAAAGGATGGTCCCTCTTCGGCATCCCAGTCGATGGTGCCCTCGATTTCGTTGAAGCGGCCATAGAAGTTGCCTGCACCCAAATGTTGCACCCGAAAGATCGCGGTGGAATGCACGCTGTCAATGTTGAAGATCTCTTTGGCAGCGATGTTTGATTTCGATGCCATGGCCAGAGGCGCAAGCCCCAGAAGCAGCAGAGCGGTGGTTGCACGAATCGACATGGTTTAAATCCTTGTGATGGAAGGAGCTGAGACAAAATTAAACGTATCCATCCTAGACCAGCCAAGAACACTCAGAAGGCAAGTTGACGATCTTGAACCAGCTGGTGCAGCAATTCAGCTCCTGGTACGGACCGCTGGTGCGCAAGAGCTCGGTGCAATCCTGCAAGCGCAACCCCATCCTCTTGGGCCACAACCGCCAGTGCCCCAACCACAACCCACCGCTCGGGTACATCCACCCGCCTTGCGTCTCGACTTGCGTCGCGCAACAAGCCTTTCAATTGATCTCTCAGGCTGCCTGGTCTCCAACTCAAGCAGACCCAGGGATCATCCTCGAGCACTCTCAGCAGTTCGGCTTGCAGGCCCGAGGTATTTCCGCGCAATCCTTCGCACAGGGCAAGACCGAGCCGACTGTCGGCATCAAAAGGGTCTGCCGCGAGCCGCTTCAGGAAATCTCGCCGGGCAAGTCCGAGATCCCCATAGTTCAGGGCATCCCAGCATTGTTGAGAAGATGGTGGTGGCGGCGGCGCAAGCGTGATGTAGTGCACGCTGGGCGAACACCAGTTCCACGTGGGGGTCCACCATTCCACACAGTTGGGCCGGTCCCACCAAGGCCGCCATCCCAAGGTGTGGCATCCGGGCCGACTCCAGCACAAAAAGCCCCAGCCAAAGGAATGACAGGTTGAGGCGTGGTGATGCCAATGCCAGCCTCCACCGAACCACCAATGGTGGTGGTCCATTGGTGTCCAGCAGTGAGAACCAAGTCCAAGGTGAACGTCAATGTCGATGACCGGGCTTGGTGCAGGCTCCCACCAGCAGACTGTGGTGGCGTTGTCGCTGTTGGGCAGAGACGTAGGATCGTTTTTGATGGGGGGGTTGCTCAGGAACCAAGGGAACTCGTTGGTGTTGGTGGATGGTTTGGGCTCGAGGCCAGCCATGGATTTCCTGCCGGGCTTCACACTGGTTGGGTTCCTTTCGGAACCACGTGATGGGCGATGGATGGCTGTGTTGCCTTTGTTGCTGAACGGTGAAATCTGTTCAGTGTGTTGTTGGGTTCCCGGTCTGAAGGGGATTGGTTGTGGGTTCATTTTGGCCGGCCGATGTCCACTGGTTTTTGCCACCGGTTCTCGTTTGAAGGCTTCTTTTTGCACTTTGTGTCGGGCGGCGTCTTGCTGGACTTTGCGGCGTGCGGCCTCTTGCGTTTTTCGTCGGGCGGCGTCTTGCTGGACTTTGCGGCGTGCGGCCTCTTGCGTTTTTCGTCGGGCAACGTCTTGCTGGGCTTTTCGGCGTGCGGCCTCTTGCGCTTTTCGTCGGGCGGCGTCTTGCTGGGCCTTGCGGCGTGCGGCCTCTTGCGTTTTTCGTTTGGTGGTCTCTTGGGCTCTTCGGCGGGACGCATCGTTGGCTTTTTGCTTGTCCTTCGCGGCGTGGCTGATCCCGTCTCGTGCTATGCCATGGTCCAGAGAGTGCGCCATGGAAGCGAAGGTCCACGTCAGTGGAAGCAGCAGGAGACTGAAGGTGGCAGCAAGAGGGTATTGGCGCATGGAAACACTCCTTTTCACCTTCGTGGGACGGTGCATGCTGACGCTGTATTCCAGAAAAAGAGGATTTACACTCTGGTCCATGCGAGCGGTATTGATTGAGCGTCAGGGCGAACCAGTCCACGAATCTGTCCATCTGGCACTGGAACACCCCGACCCTTCGCCAAAGCCCGGTGAAGTGGTGGTCCGAACCGAAGCCGCCGCCCTGAATCATTTGGATCTCTGGGTTGGTCGAGGTTTACCGGGACTCCCCGATGCATGGCCCAAAATTTCAGGATCCGATGGATGTGGCATTGTGGATCGATTGGGTGAAGGTGTCGACCCGGATTGGCTTGGGCGACGTGTTGTGCTGAACGCCGCTACGTTTCATTCGTCCACATCGCACCCTGATGTCGCTCCTGCTCCGGAAGACATCTCCATGATTGGTGAGCACGGGCCCGGGACCATGGCTGAGTTCTTCGTGGCACCGGCCGACCAGCTGCTCGATGTTGGGGAGCACGACCCGGTTGAAGCTGCGGCATGTGCGTTGTCTTACCTCACTGCTTGGCGGATGCTCAGAAAAGCAGGCCTCCGCGCTGGGGACCATGTCTTGATCACGGGGATTGGAGGTGGGGTCGCGTTGGCCACATTGGATTTGGTTCGTCACTTTGGGGCTCACAGCATCGTGACCAGTCGCTCGGCAGAAAAGTTGGCACGTGCCGCTTCGTTGGGTGCGGCTGAAGGAATCTTGGACACTGGTGAAGATTGGTCACGCGTTGTTCGCCAGTGGACAAAAAAACGCGGCGTGGATGTGGCCATCGACAGCGTGGGCAAGGCCGCCCATCTCTCGTGTGTCAAAAGTTTGCGTCGCGGTGGAACTTTGGTGTTGTGTGGGTGTACGAGTGGGCCCGACGCCACCACCGACCTCGCCCGAGTGTTCTGGAATCAACTTCAGATTCTCGGATCTACGATGGGAGATATGGGGGAATTCCGCGAAGTGGTGGCTTTGATGCGAACCGGTGCACTGCACCCGGTCATCGACACCGTGGTGGCCCCTGAAGCAGCCTCAGGGGCCTATGCCCGGCTTGAATCTGGCGATCAATTTGGAAAGGTGGTGGTGGATTGGCGTGGATGAATCTTTCGCAGCGAAGCATGATCCATCGGTATACTTATCCCATGGACCCTTCAAAGCCGGCCCAGTCAACCCCGGCCCCCAACCTCGTCCCACCTCGGCTTGACCGACTTCCGGGTTGGAAGGTTCTGCTCCACAACGATCAAAGCAATGAGTTTGGCCATGTGATTCGAACGGTTGCCCGAGTGTGTCTGCTGGGAGCCCAAGAGGCCTTCGACCGAACCCGTGAAGCCCACGAATACGGCCTTTCTCTGTTGACGGTTACCCACCGAGAGCATGCCGAGTTGCTCCGAGAACAATTGGCTGAGTTCGGCCTTGAGGTGACCATCGAGCCGGAAAGTTAAACGGGCACTTTCGCTCCGTTTTTGCCATGCGTCCTGTCGTCGCCATTGTTGGCCGTCCCAACGTTGGAAAGTCAAGCTTGCTCAACAAGTTTGTTGGCCGCCGCGTTTCTATTGTTGATCCCACTCCCGGTGTCACCCGTGACCGAGTGGTCACTTTGCTGACCCTCGACGCGCCGACCGAAACGCCGAAGGGCACGCCGGAGATCATCGTGGAGTGCATGGATACGGGTGGGTTTGGTGTGTACACCGCTGAAGGCGCTCGGTTTGATGATGTGGGAAAAGATCTTGCCGAACTGAACCCAGACATTGAAGCTCAAATCGCTCGAGCCCGGCAAGAAAGTGACGTCATCTTGTTTGTCGTGGATGCGCAGACCGGTCTTACAGCTCTTGACCGGACGGTGGCTCGATTGATCCGACAAGAGGGAGTTGCCGACCGGGTGATTGTGGTGGCCAACAAGGTCGATGGACCTAATTGGGAGGCCCCGGGCCTTGAAGCATCGGCTTTGGGTCTTGGGGACCCCACATTGTGTTCAACCACCAATGGACACGGCATACGCAAGCTTTGCGAGCGGATGTGGTTCGTACTCAATGAGGCGGGCCACCCAGAACCGGTGGTCGAAGCATCCTCTGATGTTCGGTTTGCCATTGTGGGCAAAAGAAATGCTGGAAAGAGCAGTCTGCTGAATGCCCTTTGTGGCGAAGAGCGGGCCATCGTTAGTGATATTGCCGGCACGACCCGAGACGCGGTGGATGTTCGGATCGAGTACGAAGGTCGGGGGTTGATTGCGGTTGACACGGCCGGGCTTCGTAAACGAAAAAGCTTCGCCGATGACATTGAGCACTATGCATACTTCCGAATGCTCGATGCAATTCGGAGGGCAGATGTTGCCATTTTGGTGATTGATGCGACCGAGCCGATTTCTTCGGTCGATAGGAAACTGGCGGCGGAGTTGATTCGACTCGCCAAGCCCACTCTTTTGGTGGTCAACAAAACCGATTTGGTGGATCCTGCTGAGGCAGGAGCCGAGAAGTTTGCCGAGTACTTGGCAAAAGAGTTGAAAGCATTTGATTTTGCCCCAATTGTTTTTGTCGCCGCCGCAAAAAGTGAAGGCGTGGCAGAACTGTCACAGTTGGTCCTCGACTTGAACGACCAAGCTTGTAAGCGAATGGCCACCGGTCCCTTGAATGCCGCGTTTGAATCCATTCTCAAGGAACGCGGACCTTCTTCGGCGTTGGGCACCCGGGCCAAGATTTATTTTGTCTCTCAAACCTCAGTTGCACCGCCGACCATTGTCTGCAAAGTCAACAAACCTGAACTGTTTGAAGGTGGATACCGTCGCTATCTCGAGAACAGATTGCGTGAGTTGGTGCCATTTCCCGAGGTGCCGTTTGTGGTCGAATTTGTAACTCGCTCGCGTAAAAGTGTCCACGAACTTCGAACGTCCGGCCGTCGCGCCGAACACGACGCCGCCAAGAAACTGGACGAATTCTTGTCGGAAGACATCGACTTGGGGGACACGCTTCCACCGGCCGGAGATCAGGACCACGATCGGGTGCATGGAGATGACTCGTGAAGTTCATGCCGGTCGCTTAATTTGAAGCTGACGCGGAGCCAGAGCACCGATCTGTACTGACTGTTGCGGAACAACCGGCCCATCTGTAAAAATCTGCAACATCCGTGGTGGAATATGGGGATCCTGGCTGGGCGGGGCAATATGCGTGGAAAGTTGATGCGTCACCAGGGTGCGGCTCCAAGATGTTGTGCGACCCAGCACGGTTTCGATTGAGGATTTGTGTGATCCTGAGGCCGGCTCAAGTCCCGCCGACCCGCTGCGAGGTCTTGACCCTGAAATGACCTGTGCCCCCGATAAGGGTGACCCTCCGCCCGTTCGTCGTCGACGCAAGCCGAAGACCATAGGTCAAAATGGTTCTGTACCCCCAAAGCCTGCGGTGGAATACACGGGTCCCGGAGCCAAGCCGATCGACGATCGGCAAGAAAAAGTGTCGATGGCGTCGTCGCAAGTCCAATGTGGACAGTGCGGGATCGAACGGAGCCATCCGCGCTGAAGACCAAGTTGATCGTTCACGGAACCCCGCCCTGCGTCCCGATAAAGAATCCATGACCAACGGGCCCGCCAGTTACCGAGATCGCATTCCTGGACATGTTGCCGACGATGCCGTGGTACGTCTCCGTCTTGCCGGTTCGTTGTCCAAATTTCCAGCCCAAGACCATCCTGAAGTCACCGCTGGTAAGGGTGATGGTGGATTCGTGGTGTTGGAGGGCCCCGCAGGTTCAGTCCGTCGTGCAGCAGCAGCTTTTCGGCGGCAAGGCGATGCACCAGTGACCGTACCCACCTCGGATCCAGACCGAAACAAGTTTCCCTATTCCTTCCAGTCCATGATTGTTGCCTTTGTGATCGCGATGGCGGCCCGGTCGTTTGTGGCCGAGGGCTTCGTGATACCTACTGGATCTATGGCCCCTACCTTGCGTGGCCAGCATGTTTTGATGCGGGGCCCCCAGACGGGTGGGGAGTTTGCGGTTGGGCTTCAACTTGGTGTGCCACCGCCAATTTATGACGCAATACTGAGCAACGCGGCGGATCGTTTGTTGGGGCCACGTTTTCCTGGCACCGCAGAATCAGAATCTTGGTCTGCAAAACCTCGTCAAGGTGATCGCATCTTGACCCACAAGACCCTGTACCACTTTCGTGATCCACGCCGCTGGGAAGTCGCCGTGTTTCGGAACCCCTCGAATCCGTTCGGTCGCGCTCCGACCTACATCAAACGTTTATGCGGTTTGCCCAATGAGCGTCTTTGGATCGTCGATGGCGATTTGTTTACGGCCCCTTTTGAGTCCGAAGGGCCCGTGGACTGGGATGCGTTTCAGATTCGGCGTAAGCCAGATTGGGTTCAACGTGCGTTGTGGGTGCCGGTCTACGAACAACGGCACGATCATGGTGGAATGTCAACCCCTGACGGCTTCGGCGCGTTCGTGCCAAATGATGACGAGTGGTCTCTTGAAGGTCCGGTCTGGAGCTTCCGTGGGCAACAACCCACGCAACTGGAATGGAATCGTCGCGCTCGTGAATTCACCAACTGGAACGCGTACAACGTTGGTTACGGCAACACACCAGATGGTCGAGGACGGCTCTTGAAGGGCTACACCTATCCTTCTCCCGAACCAACCGCAGATATTGCCTTTGAAGCAAACTGGACGCCTTCCAACGAAGCAGGATCGTTGCGTTGGATCTTGGAAGTCAACCAGCATCGATTCGAGGTAGAGCGGGTTGCTGATGTTGTTCGAGTTCGAATGCGAGATGATGTGTGGTTGGAAGCAGGACCCGACGCAGGCTGGACCGAATGGAAGACCGCCACTGTTGACCCTGTTTCCGCTGACGTGCCCAATCGCATGACGATTTGGCACGCCGATCAGCGTTTGAGTGTTTGGCACCATGGCGAACCCATTCTTGAATTGCCCTACGACTGGTCGGCTCGGGAGCGTTTGGGATACTCGCGCAAGCGCTTGGTCACCAGTGATGAGCTTGATGTCCTACGTCAAGGTGAGGTGCCAAGTTCCGGGGACCCCGTGGAAGCTCCGGTGGCAAAGAGTGCGGTGTTGAAGTTGGAATTCACCGGCGGTCCTTGCACCCTCGAAGATGTGCAAGTGGCTCGAGATTTGTACCACCGTGTCCAGAAGAACAACGATCGCACCGACAGCAACCCAGCACGGGCAGACATTTTGGACCGGTGCCGTCCCTCTGGCTGGGGTTTTGGCACCCATCCATCCAATTTGGCTGAACTGGGGCCGGATCAATTTCTCATGATGGGCGACAACAGTGGTGCTTCTCACGATGGCCGGTTTCTGGGCACGCCGTCTCCGTTTGTGGCCACCATGGTTGATGAAACTCCGTACGTCGTTCACCGAGACTTGTTGGTTGGCCGAGCGTGGTGTGTTTACTTTCCCTGGCTGTTGCCTCTTGGTGGAAGCGGCCCCACCGTGGTCCCAAATATTGGAGAACTCCGTCTGATTCGATGACGAAGGTCGTCCGGTATCCCTTGGAATTCAAAATTCTGGATTTTCTTGAATCTGCGCAAATCACCACGGTTAGGGCACTTGGCGAGATCTTGGCTGGTTTGGACACGTCGGTACCACTTGCAGTGCGGGTATGGCAAATTATCTTTGCCCCTTCAGGGTGTGTGGAGAACTGATGAACAAAACGGACATCATCGAACTTGTGGCCAGTGAAATGGATTGCTCTAAAGTCCAAGCAGGGAAAGCGGTGGAAGCGGTCATTAAATCGCTCCGCGACGGCATCCTTGATGATGGTGGGGTCACCATCACTGGCTTTGGGGCCTTCAACATCAAGAAGCGAAAGCCCCGCATGGTTCGGAACCCGTCCACCGGGAACCCCATGACGATCCCGGCCCAGACGGTGGTCGATTTCAGAACCGCCCCGGCTTTTCGTGAAATGCTTGAGGAGCCAGTGGCCCGTGCTCACATTGAAGTGAAGCCCACCGATTCAACGGTGAATGCCGAGTTCAATTCCGGTTGATTCAATCTCCTGGAATCAGGTTGACGATTCGCCCCGGAACCAAAATCAACTTCCGAATGCTCCGGCCTTCAAGAGCGGTGAGAATTTTCTCGTCGGCCAAGACCAATTGCTTGACGACCGCTTCGTCTGCATCGGCAGGCATGGCCACCTTGCCTTTCATTTTGCCAGCGACTTGAACCGGAAGTTCAATGGTGTCGTCTCTCAGCAAATTCTCGTCGTAGGTTGGCCAAGGGGCCAAGATGATGCAGCCGGGTGTGCCACAGCGCTCTCGCAATTCTTCAGCGATGTGTGGTGCAAAGGGTCCAAGCAGGCGGGTGAATTGATCGGCTTGGCTGGTGGTAAGGGCAGGTTGCTCGCCTGAAGTCTTTCCGGCGAAATTTACGAATTCGATGAGGGCGGCAATTGCAGTGTTGTTGGCAAGTCGCTCAATGTCATCTCCGACTTTGGCAATGGTGCGGTGCAATTGTTGCTCGATGGCATCATGCTTTGCTGATCGGAGCTTGGGCTCACCGGTGGTCTCATTGATCAACATTCGCCAAGCCCGTTGCAGGAACCGGTACACGCCGACAATGTCGCGTGTGTTCCACGGTTTGGAAGCATCCAGGGGGCCCATATACATCTCGTACAAACGGAAGGTGTCCGCCCCAAATTCCGAAATCACATCGTCAGGGTTCACCACGTTGCGTAGGCTCTTGCTCATCTTTGCCACAATGCGACGAACGGGCTCTCCAGTGTCTTTGGCAAGGAAGGTGTCCTCGGTGGTCTCGTCTACCTCGTCGGTGGGCACCAATTGGCCATTGTCACGTTGGAATGCGAAAGCCGTCAGCAGGCCTTGGTGGAACAGCTTTTGAAACGGTTCACTGGTAGGCAGATGGCCCAGATCGAACAGAATCTTGTGCCAAAATCGGGCGTACAGCAGGTGAAGGGTCGCGTGCTCTGCACCGCCCACATACAGGTCAACACCTCCGTTGAGCCAGAAGGCTTTGGCTTCTTCCGAAATAAAGGCTTGGTCGTTGTTGGGATCGCAGTACCGAATCCAATACCAGCACGAACCAGCCCAGCCAGGCATTGTGTTGGTTTCTCGGGTCACTGGCGTTTCTGGTGGCAATTGATCTGGCGAGACACCAGCCGCACCCGCGGTGGTGTGCACCCAATCGGCTGCTTTGGCCAAGAGTGGCTGTGGTTCATCTGAGACCGCTGGTTCGTAGTCGGCCAAGTCGGGAAGTTCGACAGGCAGTCCCGCGTCTGATACTGGGTAACAGTTCCCTTCGGGATCGAACACAACAGGGAAGGGTTCGCCCCAGTAACGTTGACGGGAGAACAGCCAGTCTCGTAAGCGATAGGTCACTCGGCGTTCACCGCAGTGGTGCTCCACCAGCCAATCGATCATCTTGGTTTTGGCCTCGGCAGTGTGGAGTCCGTTCAAACTGAGGGCTTCGCATGCGCTGTTGACGACAAGACCTTCTTCGGTAAAGCAGCCTTCGGCTTCTGAGCCGTCCTCGGGGGCCACCACGGTGGTGATCTCGATGCCAAACTTGGAGGCGAAGGCATAATCGCGTTCGTCGTGGCCAGGGACGGCCATGATCGCCCCGGTGCCATAGCCCATCAGCACGTAATCGGCGACCCAGATGGGTACCAACGCGCCACTGACGGGATGAATGCCGCGCAGACCTAAGTCCACTCCGGATTTGTCTTGGTCGTCGGCTTCACGCTCTCGCTCCGAGCGGTTTGCTGCGGTCTCGCAATAGGCCTGCACCTCCGGGTTGTCGGTCCGCTGCACCAGAGGGTGTTCGGGAGCGACAACCAAAAAGGTTGCTCCAAAGAGAGTGTCTGGACGAGTGGTAAACACCTCAATCGTTTGGTCGGCGTGGCCGTCCACCTCGAATCGGATTGCCGCGCCTTCGGAGCGACCGATCCATTCTCGTTGTTGCACCTTGGTCGAATGGGGCCAGTCGAGAGTCTCGAGGTCGTTGGTAAGACGGTCCGCGAACGAGGTGATGCGGAACATCCATTGCTTCAGTGGCTTGCGAAGCACAGGGTGACCACCGCGTTCCGACTTGCCATCAATGACTTCCTCATTGGCCAGTGCCGTTCCGAGGGCCGGACACCAATTCACCACCTGCTCCGAGAGATAGGCCAAGCGCTGGTTGTCTATGACGTACCGCTGGGCGGACCGGTCGAGGTTATGCCAGTCGAGCACGGTGGAAAGTGATTCTGGAGTAGCTACGGTCTCCCCATCTGTCGTCAGCTCGCCGGCCGCCAGTGCGTCTTCGAGCACGGTGATCGGAGTGGCTTTTGCGGTTCGTGGATCACAAAAGCTTTCGTACGCCTGCAGCCAGATCCACTGCGTCCATCGGTAGTAATTGCTATCGATGGTGGCCACTTCGCGGGACCAGTCGTACGAAAATCCGAAGGACTTCAGTTGGCGGCGATACGTATCGATGGCGTTGCGGGTGGTGGTGGCGGGGTGCACCCCAGTTTGGATGGCGTACTGCTCGGCCGGCAGGCCAAAGGCATCCCACCCCATGGGATGCAACACCGCTTCTCCATTCATTCGCCGGAATCGACAGATGATGTCGGTGCCGATGTAACCCAAAGGATGTCCCACGTGGAGCCCTTTCCCGGAGGGGTAAGGGAACATGTCGAGGCAATAGAACTTCTTTTGGTTGGGGTCAAAGCCCGGTTCTCCGGGATTTGGAACGCGGTGCACCTTCTCCTCTTCCCACTTTCGTTGTCTCCGACCTTCGATCTCTTGGGCAAGAGCGCCGTCGTAGCGGAACGCAGTGGTTTGATTCGCATGTGTGTCTTCGGCCATGGGGCAGGAATCCTAAACACCCTGCTTGATGCTGTCGCCTGAGGATCTCAGGCTGGTTGGATCAGGAGGGAGTGGCAGCAGCTTCTTTGGCCGCGCGGCGATCCGCCAGCCATTGTTTGGCCTCACCGGCCAAGTAGTACGATCCAACCACGCAAATGATGTCGTCTCGGCCTACTGATTTGGATGCTTCCAGCAGGGCCGTGGGCAGATCATCGGCAACTTGACTCATTTTGCCCGACAACTCTTGAAATCGTCTCTGCAGGTCTCGCGGATCGGCGGCTCTGGGGTTGGACTTGGCTTTGGTGAAGAAGAATTTATCGCCACCCCGTGCCGCCTCCGTGAGAATGCCGTCGATGTCTTTGTCTTCACAGCATCCAATCACGCAAACCATGGAGTCAAACGGGATATGGCCGCCGATGGACCGAATAAAAGCCCCGACCGCGCTGGGGTTGTGTGCACCATCACCGATGATTCGTGGTGCTGGATGAATCAACTCCATGCGTCCAGGGAAGTCGGTCTGAGCCAACTTTTCCAGCATGCCCTGTTCGTCTCCTTTAAATTCGCTCTGACGCAATTCGTCAACGACTGCGATGGCCAATCCGGTATTGATGGCTTGGTGCTCGCCGGGAGCCGGGGCTGGGATGTGCATGTATTGACGGTCCTCTCGAATCACGCAGACTCGACAATGTGAGCCCTTATCGTCTTCGGTCCCAAAGCGTTTACTGAACTCAATTTCACGGCCAAGCACATAGAGATCGCATCCAACTTCTTTGGCTCGAGCTTCCAAGACCTCCAGAGCTTCTGGCTCTTGCTGAAGGGTGAAGCACGGTGCACCGGATTTCATGATGCCGGCTTTTTCGGCCGCAATTTTCGCCAGAGTGTTTCCGAGGATTGGTGCGTGGTCAATGTCCAGTTTGGTGATGATGGTAAGAACTGGGTGAATGATGTTGGTACAGTCCAACCGTCCACCCAAGCCCACTTCAATCACAGCCAAGTCCACCGCTTCGGCTTCGAAATGCACAAAGGCCGCGGCGGTGATTGCCTCAAAGAAGGTGGGTTCAAAGTCCATGCTTTGGGCGGCTTCAGCAACCTTGGTGATGACATCCCCAAAGGCAGTTTTGTCGATTTCCATTCCACCAACTGAAATGCGTTCACGAACATCGATCAGATGTGGGCTGGTGTAACGACCAACGGTGTACCCGATACCACGCATCATGTTGTCGACCATGTGGGAGACCGATCCCTTGCCATTGGTTCCGGCCACATGAATGCAACGCACACTGTTTTGGGGATTGCCCAACGCCTGCATAAGTTTCTGCATGCGTTCAAGCTTCATTTCAACCGCCGAGAACCGGCGCAGGCGTGTTTTTTCAAAATCCACCAACTGGTTTAACCACCGCTTGGCGCCTTGAAATCCCTTCGGCAGAGCCGATGATCCGTCTCGTGTGCTGGAGTCAGGCATAGAAGAAACAGTGTATCGAGACCAAGACGTGCGTCACAGTCTGTGCCGAATTGCGTCACTTGGACCCGATATCATGTGTCCTGCATGGCTGAAAACACCGATCCATCCCAAGAAATGCCATCGTTGCCTCGTGTGATCGACGAGCACGTGGAGTCCCAGCGCTTGGAAGCCATTGTTCGAGAGCATCCCGAGCCACAAGCGTTGGCCGAAGCCATCGCTGAAGAGCGTCCCCCTGATGTCGCGGATGTGCTCGAAGATCGTCCAGATTCGGCGGTTGAGGTGGTGGCTGAACTTGGCGTGAACGACGCCGCGGAAGTGCTCTCCCACATGGAGTTGTCATTGGCAGCCGGTGTGCTCGAAGAGCTGATCGATGCCGACCTGATTCAAGAAGCCGCGGATTTGTTGGAAGGTATGGAGCCCGACGACGCGGCGGACCTTTTGAATGAACTTCAGCCTGTGGACCGCAATCGCATATTTGTTGCCATGGACGTGGTCATCGCACGTCGCCTGCGGACGCTGTGTGCGTATGACGAAGACACCGCCGGTGGGATAATGAATCCTGACGCGTTGGCTTTGGAGGCGGGACTTTCCGTCAGGCACTCGGTTGAAAAAATTCGAACTTGGGAAACCTCTGAACATGTCACGCATTTGCCGCTTGTTGATGGGGAACAAAGACTGCTGGGAATGCTTCCATTGCGTAGGTTGCTTCTTGCGCCCCCAGATTCCATGGTGGACGGTCTCATTGATGTGACCTATGAATCGCTTCCGGTCGAGCTGGATCAAGAGTCGGTCGCGGCGGCATTCGATCGACACGATTACGTCTTGATGCCGGTTGTGGATGACCTCGATCGGTTGCTGGGCATCATTACAGTGGATGATGTCATCGACATCATCCGTGAGGAAGCCACCGAGGATGCTCAAAAGCAGGTGGGGGCCGGCGGGTATGAGGCGGTGTGGAGCACCGCGCTTGAAAAGTATCGGGGCAGGACGCCTTGGCTGATGGTAAGTGTGCTCAGCCTGATCCCCGCTCTTGGCGTGGTGGCATTGTTTGAGGACACCATTGAACGGGTTGCGGTGTTGGCCGTGTTGATGCCCTTGGCCGCGGCCATCACCGGAAATGCCGGGCACCAGGCTTTGGCCGTGACGTTGCGAGGGATCACCCTGAATGAGATGCGTCGAGTGCGGATCGGAAGACTTTTGCGCCGAGAGTTGGTGGTGGGATTAAGCAGTGGTCTCTCTCTTGGTGTATTGGTGGTGGCGCTGTTGGCGGTTCTTGGTTGGCTGGCCCCTGGTGTTCTGATGGGCCAAGACAATTGGAAGCTTGGAAGCATTCTCGGACTCAGCATGACGATTTCGTTAAGCATTGGGACCATTTCCGGAGTCTCGATTCCGTTGCTTATGCGAAGACTTGGATTTGACCCTGCGCAGTCTTCCGCCATCTTTTTAATCATGATTACCGATGCCATTGGCTTGTTGAGCTTTTTGGGATTTGCGGCGCTCGGCCTGAAGTGGTTGCAGGGAGTGAGCGCATGAACGCACCAGGTCGGGTTCTCATTGACCGCCGTCGGATCGCTGGGCGGGTAGACGCCATGGCAAGTGAAATTGAGCGTGAGTACAGCGGTGGCCGAGACGCGGTGCTGTTTGTTCCTGTTCTTGATGGCGCGTTGCTGTTCGCGGCTGACTTGATTCGCCGGTTGTCGCTGCCGCTGCAGCTTGCGGGTTTGGCCGCCAGCAGTTATCCCGGTGCGGCTACGAGCAGTACTGGACAAGTTGAACTTGGCTTGTTTCGGGTTGATGTTCAAGGGCGCCGTGTGTTGCTCTTGGACGACATTCTCGACACTGGTCAAACTTTGGCCACTGTCAAAGATGCACTTCGTCAACGAGGAGCGATAGAAGTCCGCTCTGCGGTTTTGTTGCGAAAGCAACGCGAGGCCCCTCCGGTGGTTGAAGCTGATTTTGTTGGATTTGAAGTTCCAGATTGCTTTGTCATTGGATACGGCCTTGATCACGATGGTCGGTACCGCGAACTTCCCGACGTGAGGGTCTTGGAACAAGAAAACTTGGGCTGATGGCTCACCGCTCAGGCGAGAGCGCTGGTGCCCGCCCAAGTCACCCATCCGATGACCGCCGCCAGCGTGGTGGTGGTTCGCACCACCACGCATGTGTTCGATCGACAGAGCAAGCCGAGGGTGACCATGAGGATGGCTTGCAGTCCCGCACCGGTTTGGTTGGTGTACAGCACAAGCTGCATGCAGAGAACGGCAACACAGGCCAGCAGCGTAAAGAAGCGAGATTTTGCCGAGCCAATTTCAGTGGCGCTTTTCAGGACCACGACCAAGCTTCCCCCTCCGGCCAAGGCCAAGGTCAAAAGCGTCGATCCCAATGATTGCAACAGGTCATGATGCAGTTCGCTTGGGAGGAAGACGATCATGCGTAGCGCTTCACGAATTGCAGGAACCACCACGGTACCGCTGAGAATTTCAGGTTCAGGTTTGTGAGCCAGGCCAACCCAACCGGTCACAACCAACAGCATTACCGCGGAAGCGATTGGTGTAAGTACTGTGCGAACTGGGTCATGATTGGATTTCACACGGCCCATGCTATGTCGTCGGCAATGCTGTCGACAATGGGCTCAATCGCGGTGCCGCTGCGAGTGCGCAGTCGATGTGCCACGGTTGGGATCAAGTGCTGCCGAACATCCTCGGGACGGACATGATCACGATTGGCCAACAAAGCCTGCGTCCGTGCTACCGTGGCGATGGCGAGTGATCCTCGGGGGGAAAGGCCCAGTTGCAGTTGATCGTGCAGTCGCGTGGCCTGGGCAAACGCCACGATCCATCTTTCTGCATCTTCGGCCAGATGAATGCGATCGGCTTGTTGTCTGAGGGCCAACATGTCTTTTGGGGACATGACTTCGGTCAGCTTCGGGAGGGTTCGATCGTTGGGACGTTCACGCAAAATGCGTTGTTCATCTCGGGCCGACGGGTATCCTGGAGTGACGAGCATCAAGAAGCGATCCAGTTGACTTTCCGGCAGGGGGAAAGTGCCTTCTTCTTCTTGTGGATTTTGGGTGGCCACCACAAAGAACACTTCAGGCAGCGCGTGCCGGGTGCCATCGACGGTGACAGCCCCTTCGCCCATGGCTTCGAGCAACGCTGATTGCGTCCGAGGCGTTGCGCGGTTGATTTCATCGAACAAGAGACACTCTGCGAAAACGGGGCCGGGTTCAAAGTGCAGGCCGCTGGGTCCGGGGACGGCTGCCCCAGTGAGGTCGGCTGGAAGAAGGTCTGGGGTGCCTTGAATTCGTGAAAATTTCCCCCCCAAAAGTCGGGTCAAGCCGCGGGCCAACAGTGTTTTTCCTGTGCCTGGTCGATCTTCGATCAACAGATGACCTCCAGCAATAGCGCAAATTAACGTTCTCTCAATAAGCACATCGCCGCCAAGATGGATTGAAGCCAGTCCAGATCGAAGATTTTTAATGGTCTCTCGTACATTCACAGCTTTGATCCTATCCTCGGACGGTGGACGATCCCCAAGATTCAATCCCACCAAAGGAACTTCGTGGTCGGAGGCTGGCGCAATCTCTTGAATGTCGCCACTGTGCCTTTGACGTCAAAGGGATTCAATTGGAGGGGCGTTGTCCTGAATGTGGACGGCCTGTTTGGCCCTCCGTTTTGCGTTGGCTTGATCCGGAGCGAGATCGTCTGCCACTGCTTGACCATCCGCATCGGGTAGCCAAAAGATTGGTTTACATGGCAGACGGCTTTACATTGCTGTCGGGCTTGGCGGCCGTGGCTTTGGCTTGGCATGCTTCCAGTCAGGTTGCTTTTGGCACCTCTATGGAATTTTTGATGCAATCGGCGGGATCTTGGTCAGAAGTTGGTATCACGGTTGTCCCGCTTTTGATGGTTCTCTGTTCCTTGGGACTGGGTCAAGAACGCCACCCTCTCGGCTGGCCTCTTCGACTGTTCCGTCTGGGTTTGCTTGGTATTTCTGCGGGCAATGCCGCGGGGATGCCAGCACTCGCCGCTTTGTCCTTGACCCTGGCATTGTTGGGCTTTCGATCATGTGTTCGGTCCATTGGTGCCCGATCGAGGGCATTTCGTGAAGCTGGACCGGAGCGACAGCGTTTGTTCGAAATGGCCATCGCCAGTTCGATGTTGGCGGGGGGACTGTTCCTCGAGGCGTGGCGACGTGGGGCGGATGGTTGGCCATGGGCTCCAGGATTTTCGACCGTCCTTTTGACCATTTCTTCCGGGCTCCTGGTGGTGGGATTTTTGTATTTCCGCAGGAACGTCCGTTGGATTTCTGAGTCACTTTGTGGCCCATCACCTCGGCTGAGGACCCTCCTGTGGGCCGAAGACGAGGCTTTATTGCGGGGTTGGGGCCGACCTTAGTCCGACCGCCAAGATGGCAGGGCGTGGGCAGGTTGAGTGATGGGCGGCAGGCCAAAAGCCCGGAAAAGCGGCGGTTGGCGGTGGCGCGCGGATTGCATCATTATCGAAATCCCGGAGAGCATCTGTTCGCCCTCCGACCCAAAGACCGATTCCCGCCCGTCAGGAGACGATCCACATGTCCGTGAAGGAACTCGCATTTGATGCCACTGGCCGCAAGTCATTGCTTGCTGGCGTTGAGAAGTTGGCCTCCGCCGTCAAAAGCACCCTTGGCCCCCGAGGGCGAAACGCTGTTCTGGACAAATCTTGGGGCGGCCCGACCGTCACCAAGGATGGCGTCACAGTCGCGGAAGAAATCGAACTGACCGACAAGGTTGAGAATCTTGGCGCTCGCATGGTCCGCGAAGCCGCCTCCAAGACCAGCAAAGATGCTGGAGATGGCACCACCACCGCAACCGTGCTGGCGGAGGCCTTGTTTAAGGCCGGTCTGCGACAGCTTGCGGCAGGGGTGGACGCCAATGCATTGGTCCGTGGCATGCACAAATCTGCGGTTGCAGTAATCGACGAGATTGGAAGCCAAGCACGCCCGGTTGGCGATGATGTGGCTGCAGTGGCCACCATTAGTGCCAACAACGACGCTGCTATCGGAAAAATCATGGCCGATGCCCTGTCCAAAGTGGGGAAAGACGGAGTGGTCACGGTCGAAGAAGGAAAGAGCCTCGATACCTGGGTCGATGTTGTCGAGGGGATGCAGTTTGATCGTGGGTTCCTTTCCCCCAACTTCGTCACCGACACTGAAAAAATGGAAGTTGTCCTGGACAAGCCTTTGGTTTTGGTCCACGAAGACAAAATCGATTCGGTTCAGACCTTGGTCCCACTGCTTGAAAAAGCCATGAAGGCGAAGAAGCCACTCTTGATCATCGCAGAAGACATCACTGGTGAAGCGTTGTCAACGTTGGTGATCAACAAGCTTCGGGGCGTGTTGCAAGTCGCTGCAGTGAAAGCACCAGGATATGGGGATCGCCGCAAAGCGATGTTGCAAGATATTGCGGTTCTGACCGGCGGCGAAGCGGTGATGAAAGATCTCGGAATGAAGCTCGAAGAAGTCGAGGTTGCACGTCTCGGACGGGCCAAGAAGATTGTGGTTGGTTCCGACAAATGCACCATTGTGCAAGGCGCTGGAGCCACTTCTGATATCCAAGATCGAATTGAGCAAATTCGATCCGAAATCGCTGCAACCGATTCCGACTACGATCGAGAGAAGCTTCAGGAGCGCTTGGCCAAGCTCGCTGGTGGCGTGGCACAAATTCACGTCGGAGCTGGATCCGAAGCAGAATTGAAAGAAAAGAAGGCCCGGGTAGAGGATGCTTTGCATGCCACACGCGCTGCTGTTGAAGACGGCGTGGTTGCTGGCGGCGGCACTTCCTTTATTCGTGCACTCCCCGTTCTGGACAAGGTCCGATCTAGACTCTCAGGTGATGAGAAGTTTGGTGTGGATCTGCTTCGTGAGGCCCTGGTGGTTCCTTTGCGAACCTTGGCCGAAAACGCTGGTGAAAAGGGCACCGTGGTTGTGGCCAAGGTTGCTGAAGGCAAGGGTTCGTTTGGCTTCAACGCTTTGGCATTGGAGTACAGCGATCTTCTTGAGGATGGCGTACTCACTCCCGCAAAAGTGGACCGTTCGGCTCTGCAAAACGCGGCGTCCGTGGCGGGTCTGTTGCTCACCACCGATTGCATCGTGACCGAAGCCCCCAAGGAAGAAGAAGAAGGCCACGACCATCAGGACGATGGCATGGGCGGCATGGGTGGCATGGGTGGCATGGGCGGCATGGGCGGCATGGGCGGCATGGGTGGCATGGGTGGCATGGGTGGCATGGGCTTCTAAGCCACCGTTCGCTCCCAAAGTCATCAACCACCTTTGCAGAACTTCAAACAACGACTAAACCAACAAGAACACACTCTGGAGAACAAGAACATGTCCGTTCAACCCCTCGAAGATCGAATTGTGATCAAGCCAGCCGACGCCGAAACCCGAACGGAGTCTGGCATTTACCTCCCTGAAACCGCAAAAGAAAAGCCCATGCAGGGCAAAGTGGTTTCGGTGGGTCCAGGCCGGCGATTGGACAATGGCGAACGCGTGAAACCGGCGGTGAAAAAAGGTGACATTGTGGTGTATGGCAAGTACGCCGGAACTGAGATTGAAATCAAAAACACCACCCATATCATTGTTCGTGAAAGCGAACTTCTCGGTGTGATTGAGGGCTGAGGAGTACCCATGTCTGCGAAACAAATGAAGTTTGACGCCGATGCGCGTCTGTCCCTTCTTTCCGGTGCCGAGCAGATCTCTCGTGCCGTGGCTGTCACCATGGGCCCAACCGGCCGTCACGTCGTGTTGCAGAAATCCTTTGGTGGCCCCGCGGTCACCAAGGATGGTGTGAGTGTCGCCCGCGAAGTTGAGCTAGCGCATCCCTTCGAAAATATGGGCGCCAAGATGGTGCATCAGGTGGCCAAAAAAACCGCTGATGTTGCGGGAGATGGCACCACCGCCGCCACGGTCCTGGCGTACGCCATCCTTGAGCAGGGTCTGAAGCAAGTTGCAACGGGAGCAAATGCGGTGGCCATACAGCGTGGAGTGGTGGCCGCAGCAGAAGTGGCTTGCGACGCGGTAGACGAAATAGCCAAGCCATGCAAGAAGATGGACGATCTTCAGAAAGTGGCCACGGTTTCAGCCAACCACGACCGTGAGTTGGGCGGCATGATTGCTCAAGCCATCGACACCGTCGGTGCCGATGGGGTCGTTGAAGTTGAAGAAGGAAAAAGCCTCGAGACCACATTGGACTTTGTGGAAGGCATGAGCTTCGACAAAGGCTGGCTGTCCCCGTATTTCATGACCGACCCCAAAGCTGCGGAGTGTGTCCTTGAAGATGCCCGAGTACTGATTCACGAGAAGAAAATCTCCAATCTTGCAGATTTGCTTCCCTTACTGAACAAAGTGGCCACCGACGGGAAGCCTTTATTGATCATCGCGGAAGAGGTTGAAAACGAAGCCTTGGCGGCTCTGGTGGTTAACCAGTTGCGCGGTGTTCTCAAAGTCGCGGCAGTCAAAGCACCCGGATTTGGAGATCGACGCAAGGCCATGCTTGGTGACATTGCGGTCATGACCGGTGCCACCTTCTTCTCAGAAGACCTTGGTCGAAATCTGGAAGAGGTCGACCTCAAAGAACTTGGAACCGCCAAGAAGATCGTCGTGAACAAGGACAGCACAGTTGTTGTCGAGGGCGCAGGCAAAAAGTCCGATGTCAAAGCTCGTGTGAACCAAATAGAAGCTCAGATCGAGCAGTCCACCAGTGATTACGACCGAGAAAAATTGCAAGAACGTCTGGCGAAGTTGACTGGCGGTGTTGCGGTTCTTCGGGTCGGTGGTCACACCGAAGTCGAAATGAAGGAACGAAAAGATCGCGTCGATGATGCCATCCACGCCACCCGTGCCGCGGCCAAAGAGGGATTTGTTCCTGGTGGCGGAGTTGCGGCCCTCCGAGCCATTGCCTCGGTAAGCGATGGGCGTCGTAAGGGCAAGGGCGACGAAAAGCTCGGATTTGAAATCCTCGCCGAAGCTCTTCGCGCTCCCGCCCGACAGATCTCTGAAAACGCTGGGCACGATGGAGACGTTGTGGTTGAGAAAGTGTTGGAGAGCAAAGGGTCGCAAGGCTTCAACGCCGGCTCTGGCACCTATGAGGACCTCGTGAAGGCAGGCATCCTTGACCCTGCTCTGGTCGTGAAGACGTGTATTCGTCATGCCGCTTCTGTTGCGGGATTGATGTTGACTACGGACGTCGTGTTGACCGATCTCGAGGAAAAGGCTGAGCCCGCTACCGGCGCGACCGCCTGATTTGTTCTGAAGAACCAAAGGTCGAGCAAGCTGTGCTTGCTCGATCTTTCTTTGTCTGCCTAGGAACCGTTTTTGGCTGTAAAGCGTGACTATTACGAAGTGCTGGGGGTTGATCGATCGGCGTCTGCCGACGACATCAAGCGCTCGTACCGTCGTTTGGCCATGAAGTTCCACCCCGATCGCAACCCAGGTGATGCCGAAGCCGAAGCTTCTTTCAAAGAGGCTTCAGAGGCGTACGAGGTTTTGTCGGATGGCGATCGCCGGCAGCGTTACGACCAATTTGGTCACGAAGGCCTTCGTGGGACCCCCGGTCACGACTTCGGATCGATGAATGCTGAAGACATCTTCTCCATGTTTCAGGATATTTTCGGCGGCGGAGGAGGCGGTTTTGGTGGAGGTCGCCGTGAGCGTGGGGTGAAGCGCGGCTTTGATCTTGAGACGGAAATTGAATTGACATTGTCTGAGATCCTCGAGGGTGCTGAACGCAAAGTTGAGTATCAGCGTCTTGAGGTATGCGACACTTGTGAAGGTTCCGGGGCAGCTCCTGGAACCGCACCTGAAATTTGCGCTGCCTGCGGGGGACAAGGTCAAGTGATGCAGCAGGGGCTGGGCGGTATGTTCCGTATGGTGGCCGCATGTCCACAGTGCCGAGGTCGGGGAAAGTTGATCACCAAGAAGTGCAGCGACTGCCGGGGCAGTGGCAGAAAGCCTGTGGCGAAGCAGGTGGAAGTAAAAATTCCCGCAGGTGTTCGTGAAGGGCAAGTGGTCCGGATTGCCGGTGAAGGGGAGCCTCCGGCCCCGGAGGCATCGCCCAACGGCAGTGGAACGCGTGGTGATTTGCACGTGGTTATTCGCGAAGCCGAACACGAGCGATTCGAGCGTGATGGCGAAGATTTGCTGTTGGCCCACCCGATGGGGTTCGGATTGGCCGCATTGGGGGGATCGATTTCCGTAGAGGGGCTCGATGGGGATGTTGATGTTGAAGTTCCGGCCGGAAGCCAGCACGGAGACGTGCTTCGCGTACCCGGTCGGGGTTTGGTGCCGTTGGGCAAGCCGGGACGGCGCGGCGACTTGGTCTTGATTTTGCAGCTGGTCGTTCCAGAGCGCCTTGACCAAGACCAACGAGCCATACTCGAGCAGTGGATCAGGGTTGAACCAGATCCTTTGGACATCACCGGTGGTGGTTCATGGTTGGACCGCCTGCGTCAAAGATTGAGGCGTTGATCATGCACGAAGAAGAACCTACACCCGAATCTGAAGCCGAACCAACCAACGGCGCACCAGACCAACCGAGCGCCGCTTCTGATTCCGAATCGGAACAGATCTCAGCGTTGTCTCCAGAGGAATCACTCCGGGCCGAGCTTGCTGAAGCCATCGAAGCCCGGCAACGTGCCTTGGCGGATTTTCAAAACTTCCAACGACGCAGTTTGGAAAATGAAAAAAGAGCCTTCGCGTCAGGATGTATGGATGTCATTCGCCCTCTGCTGGCCGTACTCGATCAAGTTGACCTGGCACTCTCCCAAGATTCCAAAGCGGTTTCTGTGGAAGCGATCTTCTCGGGAGTGCAATTGGTTCGTGACGAGATGTGCCGAGTTCTGGATGGACAAGGGGTGGTGGCCATCGATCCTGAACCTGGCGCAGACTTTGACGCCCACCATCACCAAGCTGTGATGCATGAACCGAGTGAGGATGTGGCTGAAGGGTGTGTTATTCGGCTCTTGCAAATCGGTTGGGTCCATGGCGACATGGTCCTTCGACCCGCGGTCGTGGCGGTTTCCTCTGGCACACCCTCGGAGTCTGATTGATGCCCACGTATGAGTACGAGTGTCCTCATTGTGCTCACGCCTTTGAACTCTTTCAATCCATGACCGCCAAGGTGAAGCGAACGTGTCCAGAGTGTGGTTCGCGAAAACTAAAGCGTCTTATTGGGACTGGGGGGGCGGTCCTCTTCAAAGGCGGAGGTTTTTACGAGACCGATTACCGGAGCGCGGGCTATAAGAAAGACGCCAAGGCGGCAGAGTCGAAGCCAAACCGGAAAGCGGAGTCCAAAAGCTCGGGCGATTCCAAAACCAAAAAGTCCACCGGAAGTTCCAAATCTTCGAAGTCGGACTAGGCTCCACTTCTGTGCCTCGCCGATTTCGACAACGCATCCTGGATCATTTGGCTCATCCCAAAGTCCGGCCAGAGCCTTTTGAGGTTCTGGCGGATCAGCTTTCTGTACCAGATGAAGAGCTTCACTTGTTTGAGCAGTGCCTTGATCTAATGATTGAAGAGGAATCGTTGGTGGTCCTCCGGGGCTGTTTGGCGCTGCCGACAATGCCAGATCAAGTTGAAGGTCGTTTCAAACGTCACCCTCGTGGCTTCGGTTTCGTTCGCACCGCCACCCCATTCGTCGAAGGGGACCTGTACGTCGCCGCTGAAGACACTGGTGGCGCGATGACAGGTGATGTGGTGCAAGCCGAAGTGAGGCATGGTCGACGAGGCGATCGAAGTACGGGGCGTGTGGTCGAAGTGTTGCAGCGGCGTCGAACCCGTTTCACGGGAACCATGATCAAACACGGCTCAGGATGGATCGCCGAACCGGACGGCCGAGATCTTGGTGAGTTGGTGGTGGTTCGGGATGCGGATGCCAAACACGTCAGCGTGGGTGACAAAGTGGTCTTGGAGATCGTGCACTTTCCAGAGGGGCCTTACCACGCCGAGGGGGTGGTGGTTGAAGTCCTTGGTGCGGCTGGGGAGCCTGATGTTGAAACGGCGGCGGTAATTGCGGCTCACGGACTGCACACCACTTTTGATGATGCGGCCCTCGATGCGGCTGGCCAAGCCGCCCGCGATTTTGAAGCAACCTTGCCCGAGGAGCGTGCGGCAAGAGAGGATCTTTCTGACCGATTGATCTTTACGATCGACCCCGACGATTCCAAAGACTTTGACGATGCGATTTCCATTCGCTGGGACTCTCGCGCTAAAGAATGGGAACTTGGCATTCACATTGCGGATGTTGCCTTTTTTGTCCCTCCAAATTCCCCGTTGGATCAGGAGGCTCGGGCTCGGGGCAACAGCGCGTATTTGCCCCGATTGGTCTTGCCCATGTTGCCCGAAGTGCTTAGCAATGGGGTGTGTTCCTTGCAGCCAGGCGTGGAACGTATGGCCAAAAGTGTATTTGTCACCCTTGACAGCAAGGGCAAAGTTTTGCGAGAGCGATTTGCCGCCACTGTGATCCGATCATCCAAACGGTTCACTTACCGCGAGGCACAAGCAGTCATTGACGGAGATTTGAAGTCGGCAGAGGGATTCGCACGCACCACCGCGGAATATCCCGACGAGTTGATTGAAGCCCTTCGTATGTCTGATCGGCTGGCCAAAACAATCCAAACTCGTCGCCGCCGGGAGGGCATGATTCATTTGGATCTTCCTGATGTTGATCTGGTCTTTTCCGATGACGGCCGGGTCGTTGATGCGGTACCGGAGGACGACGCCTTCACCCATACGCTGATTGAGATGTTCATGGTGGAGGCCAACGAGGCGGTCGGTCGATTGTTCGCCAAGCTTGAAGTCCCCGTGTTGCGCCGGACTCACCCTGACCCTCGTTGGGGTGACATGCAGCAGTTACGCATCGCGGCCAGAAACGCCGGGTTGGACATTTCAGAGGAACCCACTCGGCATGATCTTCAGCGTCTCCTGGACGCGGTGAAAGACAAGCCGCAGTCGCGTGCGGTTTCGTATGCCGTTCTACGCACTTTGACCAAAGCCACGTATGCCCCAGCGATGGTGGGGCACTATGCCTTGGCCAGTCGGCATTACGTGCATTTTACGAGCCCAATCCGACGGTACCCCGACCTCACGGCGCATCGGGCTTTGGATGCCTTTCTTGATCGAACCGACAACGGCCAAGACGTCCCCAAAAAATTTGGCGGTCTGGGTCGGAAGGTGAGGGCCGACGAACGTTGTCCCAAGATTGATGTTCTTGAGGAGCTTGGCAACCACTGCTCTGAAACCGAAGACAACGCTGAGGCCGCAGAACGCTCGTTGCGAGAGTTTCTCATTCTGCAACTTCTCTCGGAGAAGTTCATGGGCGCTGAACTCGACGCCTCGGTGGCCGGAGTTTCCACGACCGCGGTTGCTGTTTCAGTGCAACCATTTTTGGTGGAGGGCTGGATCGGACTGGACAATTTGCCTGAGCCTGAGGGCCGGACCGATCGATGGTTGTCGGATCCTGCCTTCGGTCGAGCGTGGGCTCCCCGCTCGGGTTGGATGTTGGCGGTCGGCGATCCAGTCCGAGTCCGGGTGGAAGCGGTTGATTTGTCCTCTCGAACCCTAACGGTCTCCATTGTTTCGACCCCACGTACGGGGGCTCCGCCACAACCCAAATCTGCTTTCGGATCCAATCGACCCTCGGGCGGGAAGCAATACGGGAAATCGACCAAGCGGGGCGAACGTCGCCGACAGCCGCGTCGCCGTCGTTGAGACGTACACTCAGCGTCATGAGCGACGACGCCCGGATTGAATCGGTACTGCACGAAAATCGTTTGTTCCCTCCACCAGATGGGATTGCCGAGCGGCTGGGTGGGGCTTTGGTTGCCAATCTGGACCAGTGGAGAGAGCAACACGAATTTGCATTGTCGGACCCGTCGTCTTACTGGGGCGAAGTGGCTTCCACATTCTGGTGGGCGCAACCCTGGGACGATGTTCTTCAAGGCGAGATGCCGGACACTCGGTGGTTTGACGGTGGCCAAACCAATGTCTGCTTCAATTGCGTTGACCGCCACGTTGCCGATGGTCACGGTGCGGAAGTGGGTTTGGTGTGGGAAGGAGAACCCGGTGGCGAACAAGGTCCAGAAATTCGAAAGTTGACCTGGTCGATGCTGCAGGAAGAGGTCTCGCGGACTGCCAACGCGCTGCGAGAGCTTGGAGTTGAATCTGGAGATGTGGTCACCATTTACATGGGGATGGTCCCGGAGCTCGCGATCACCATGTTGGCCTGCGCTCGAATTGGGGCGGTGCACTCCGTGATTTTTGGTGGCTTCAGCGCATCTGCGATTGCGGATCGTGTGCAGGATGCCCAGAGTCGTGTTGTGGTGACGTGTGATGGTTCATGGCGCCGTGGATCTGTTGTCCCCTTGAAGGCCAATGTGGATGAGGCGCTGGCGAGCATCGATCTGGTTGACCACGTCTTGGTGCTTCGGCGTTGCCAGAATGAAATTGGGTGGAAAGAAGGTCGCGACGTATGGTGGCACGACTTGGTTTCCAATGCCTCCGCCGAGTGTGCATGTGTCGCGATGGAGGCGGAAGCGCCCCTCTTTTTGCTGTACACCTCTGGATCAACAGGAAAACCGAAGGGGATTTTGCACACCACCGCGGGATACATGGTCTGGACCGCCCATACCGCAAAAAACACGTTCAACCTTCGAGCCGACGCCAACCAGATGTACTGGTGCACTGCCGATTGCGGTTGGATCACTGGGCATTCGTACATCGTGTATGGCATCATGCCGAACCGAGTTCCCACCCTGATGTACGAAGGCGCGCCAAACGCACCTGCAGAAGACCGATTCTGGGACATCTGTGCTCGCCATTCGGTGACACATTTTTACACCGCCCCCACGGCGATTCGAGCATTTATGAAATGGGGGGAAGAGCATCCCAATCGACATGACTTGACTTCGCTGCAAGTTCTGGGCACGGTTGGTGAGCCCATTAACCCAGAAGCGTGGATGTGGTACCACCGGGTGATCGGGCACGAGCGTTGTCCGATTGTGGATACGTGGTGGCAGACCGAGACCGGTGGTCACATGATTACGCCTCTGCCTTGTGCTACGCCTACCGTTCCAGGCTCGTGCACACTTCCAGCAATTGGCGTTGATGCGGCCATCGTGGATCAAGACGGTCAAGAGGTCCCCCATGGGACTGGCGGGCTTTTGGCCATTCGTCAACCTTGGCCCGGCATGTTGCGTGGCATCTACGGAGACCGCGAGCGGTTCATTGACACCTACTGGTCTCGATTGCCCGGCTTGTATTTCGCCGGCGATGGAGCGCGGCGTGATGAGCGTGGTTATTTCTGGATCATGGGCCGCGTTGATGACGTCATCAATGTTTCGGGCCACCGCATGGGCACCATGGAAGTCGAAAGCGCTTTGGTCTCGCATCCGGCCGTAGTAGAGGCGGCCGTCGTGGGCATGCCCCATGAAATCAAGGGCACGGGGATCGCCGCGTTTTGCACCTTGAGCCCACCCCACCGTCCTGAGAACGAACAAGACCGTGAGGCATTGATTGCGGACCTCCGCCAGCACGTTGGAGGCGAGATCGGTGCCATTGCGAAACCCGATTTGCTGCGTTTCACAGATGCCCTGCCAAAAACGAGAAGTGGAAAAATTATGCGTCGTCTGTTGCGAGACGTGGCCGCTGGGGTTGAATCGACTCAAGACATGACGACCCTCGAGGATCCCAAGGTTCTGTCACAACTGCGTGGTGAGGTCTAAGCGTGCCGGATTTTCACTACACCGCTCGTGGTCCGTCGGGTCAAAAGCATCAGGGTGTGGTTTCGGCTCAAGATCATGCGGCCGCAGTAAGTGAACTCGTTGATCGTGGGTTGGTCCCTCTGCAAGTAAGAGAGCGGACTCGACGGCGAAGTCTCGGCACCGTTGGTACGTCAGCTTTGGCACGGTTCTACCGCCAATTGGCTGATTTACTTCGTAGCGGCGTGCCTCTCTTGCGAGCGCTCCGTCTTTTGGCCAACCAGTCTTCCAATGCCAAGTTGGCCGCCGCCGCCGAAGACATCACCCAGAGGGTGACTGAAGGTGCGACGTTGGCCGAGTCTCTGGCCCGGCATGATCAGATCTTTTCTGATGTGCAATGCGCGATGGTTCGGGCTGGGGAGCAAGGCAATTTTTTGGAAGATGTGCTGGAACGTATTGCGGACAACCAGGAACATGCTGCCCGCATGCGTTCGCAGGTGATTGGCGCTTTGGTCTACCCCATGATTCTTTTGGTGGTGGGTCTGGGCGTGGTCGTGGTTGCCTTGACAGTGTTGGTCCCTAAATTTGAGGGGTTCTTGGCCAATGGCAATGCTCTCCCCACCTCCACGCAATTGTTGTTGTCCGCCAGCGCCACCATTCGTGCCGATTGGCCGTGGCTGCTGGTGGCTGTCGTTGTCGTTGGTGTAGGACTTTTTGTGTTCAGGCACCACCCTTTTCTCTTTCGTGTCCGGGCTGAGGGCCCCCTCCGCATTCCCGTGGCTTCTGGGGTGGTCCGGGCGGCGGTCACCGCTCGATTTGCTCGTGCTTTTGGCACCCTGCTTGATAACGGTATTGGACTTCCCCAAGCGCTGGCCATAAGTCAAGATGCGGCCGGGCACCCGCGGCTTGGTGAGGCCGTAGGGGAGGCGCTGGAACGGGTCAAAGAAGGTGGGTCCTTGGTACCGCCTTTGGCCAATTCAGGATTCTTGGATCCAGACACGCTCGAGATTTTGATGGTGGCCGAGGAGTCCAACGCATTGGCTCCGGCTTTGGGGCGGCTGGCGGGGGGGCTTGAGCGGCGGGTTGAGGACCGCTTGGCCCTGCTGATGCGGTTGGTGGAGCCGATTTTGTTGCTGGCCATGGGCGGCGTGGTCTTCTTTATCTTCCTTTCGTTGGTTCTTCCGATGCTCAAGATGAACTCCACCGTCTCTTGAGGGGTATGCTCTTCAATCAGGAGAATGCCATGCGACGCGCTTTTAGTTTGATCGAATTGCTTATTGCCATTGCCATCCTCGTTGCCATTGGTGCGCTGGTGGCTCAGAGTCTTTCCGGCACCAAGGCCGAGGCCGACCTCGATCTGACCAAAGCCGATCTGAGCACTTTTGGGCGATCTCTTGAACGCTTTGAAATCAACATGAACCGGGTGCCCAGCGAGGAAGAAGGGATCGCGGCTCTTTGGTCATCTGCAAGTCTTGAAGATGAAGACGAAGCTTCAAACTGGCGGGGCCCTTATGTCACCAAACCCATTCCTGAAGACCGATGGGGAACCGCTTGGCGGTACGTTGCCCCCAGCGAGTTGGTGGAAGGCATGCCGTACGACATTGTTTCTGCAGGACCCGATCGGGAGTTCGACACCGAAGACGATCTCCACAATCACATGGCCCTCGTGAACGCCGATGGGGACCTTCGTGAAGGCATGGAGGATTTCGGGGGCAGTGATGATTTCGGTTTGGGTGGTGATTTTGGAGCCGGCGAATCCGAATGATGCCCCGCGGCGTCCGCCACGCATTCACTCTGTTCGAACTGCTGTTGGCTTTGGTCTTGTTGGCCACCCTGTCTTCGTTGGTGTTTGGGGTTCTCCTTCGCACCGATCGCGACCATGATTTGCTGCAAGTCCAGCTTGAAGCCTTGATCGATATTTCTTGCATGCACGCGCAGCAAGAGCGAACAACGCTAATGGTGTGGGGGCGATCGGATTTGGTATTCGCTCAACCGGTAAGCGCCTCCGAAGAACAAACTCGCCCTTTGTACCTTCGAACTCTCCCTGGTCAATTGTCCTGGGAAGAGCCAGCCGCATTGGCACTCATTGCCCCCGATGGCACGGTTTTGCCCCGTTCATCAGGGCGCTTGGAAGATGGTCACGTGGTCGAACTTGGCGTGGTCAGCGGACAGGTCACCGTGTTGGCTCCGGAGCCAGTCCCATGAGGCGTGGTGCGTTGTTGTTGGAAGTGCTTTTGGCTTTGGCTTTGTTTTTGGCTGTCATTTCCCTTGGATTTTCGGCCATTGAAGCCGGGCAACGTGCGGTGGGGCAGGGACGGCGGGAGGCCCAGGCTGTTGATTTGGCTTTGTCTCGGCTCGCGGAATTGGAAGCGGGAATCTTGCCGTGGCCCGAATTGCGGGACGATCCCGACCAGCCGGTGGGCACCGCGGACGCATACGACACTCCATTTCGCCCGGACGGATTTTTGGTGCTGGCGGAACGAGAACGCGCCCTTTCAGGTTTGGTTCGCGTGATCATCACCGTGGAAAATGTTGATGGCCTTGAAGAACAGCCACTGGCCAGAGTGGAACGATTGATCGAAGTTCGTCCTGATGACCCCGATGGTTTTGAAGTCGATGACTTGTTCGAGGGTCGGCGATGAATCGGGCCTTGACGTTGATGGAGATGCTCGTGGCTTTGGCGCTGATTTTGGCGTTGACGGTTGCGGTGGGTTCATTTTCCGAGACGTACCGTCAGGGTCGTGACTTTGCGGTGTCTGAAGCATTGCGAGATCGCGAAGTTGATGCCATGTTCGGTCGATTGGCCGAGGCATTCTCTTGCGCAGATGCCAGTGTTGGCGGCGTCTCTGGCGGAGACCGTGGTGTTTCGATTCACCATCGTGGGAGTGTGCTCCCTGCCATGGGTCCAGAGCCCAAGCCGGAAGATCTTTTGGCGGACTCCGCTCGCTATGAAGCTCGTTTCGATAAGGAGTTTCAAGAGATCTTTACGGTGCGGTCTTCGAAGAACACCTTGAATTGGCGTAGTAAAGTCTCGATTGTGCAGTTGCGATACCACGACGGTTCGAACTGGACGGCTTCATGGTCCGTCGATCAAGGATTGCCCGTCGCCATTGAATGCAAACTTTGGTACGAATTTGACCCGGATCCGGGGACAATCGAAACGGCCGAAGGCACGATCGAGGCAGATGTCCCGACGCTCGATGAGTCGGAGTGGCCACGGCCTGATCGCCACCGTATTTTTGCTCCGGTTGATCCGTCCACATCTGTAGGGTCTTGGCCATGAAATCCGGAGTTGTCTTGCCGGTGGTCCTGCTGGTTGGCGTCAGTGTCCTGCTGTCTGTCGCGGGTTTGTTTGCCCTTTCTTCTCCGGCCGCAGAGCGCGGTCGCCAACGCAATCAGCTGGCCCAACGGCAAGCAGATATCCGTTCAGCTCTAGAGGTCTTGCGTCTGCACCTTGGTCGCCAGCGCAAGACGGTGTTGAGCGGAGGTATCCCTGAAGTTGAGTCTTCATGGGTCATCCGTGAGACCGAGCAAGGGGATCTGACCTTGCGTTTGATGGATGCAGACCCCACCGGACTTTGCTCGCCTCTTCGGGCCGAATCGGGACGACTTGATCTTCGTGTGACACCCAAAGCATGGTGGGACCGTGTAGATGAGCTTGCACCCTTCTCTACCGTATTGAATAACGCTCGTCAGGCGACTTCGGTGCGATCACTGATGCAAACCGAGATGTCTTCCCAAGACTTCATGTTGATTGAACCTCTGCTTACGGTTCATGCCGAGGAGCCTGAACTCCAGACAGATGGTCGACAACGCCTTTCACTAGGTAGCAACTGGAACAGCGAGATTGCTGTTCGGGTAGCCGGTCGGTTTGGCCAAGCCGCCTCAGATGTTCTCTCAGATTTGTTCGACAAGGGACAAATGCCCCAAGATGTTGGCGATCTGGTCCGCGTGCTGCAATCCTTCAATGTTCCGGTGCAGGATTGGGTTGAAATATTGGATGCTTTCGCGTTCGAGTCCGACCTGGCTCGGGGCCGGATTGATGTGAATACAGCTCCGGAAGCGGTGCTGGCGGCCATTCCGGGCATAGGTTCTGCTGCGGCCGAGATCGTGTCTGTTCGATCCACTCTCAGCGATCAGGAGCGATCCACCATCGTCTGGCCGGTACTGCGCGGCATCATTCCTGCCAAAAATTTCGATCGATGTGCGGTGTATCTCACCACCCGGTCGTTTCGGTGGCGTGTTGACTTTGAGTTGGGGATCACCGGTGACGATCAGGAGAGTTTTCTTGCCCCTCCTGAACGTGTTCGTTGCGTGGTTGATCTGGGGACGCCTCGACCCAGTTTGGCCGCTTGGCGTTCACTGAATTTGGATGCAACGGTGCAGGGTCTTGCGATGGAGCAGCGTGATCAATACGCCGAGCGAGAGGACAATGCATCCAGTGTCGTGCAGCCATCTCGGCGACCTTTGAATCGACCTCGCCAAAGAAGAGCCACTGAATCGAATTCAGAACCTTCTTCGGGCCCCTCCCGCGCACCAGCGCGGAATCGCCCGCCGAATGCGTAGGATGTCGACCGTGCGATTCGGACGTGAAACCTCCCTGTTGGTCCTTGAGCTGCGCCGAGAAGGCGGGCGTGGGATCCACATCAACATGGAAGGCCGTGGTGATCAAGCCCAATTTGAATTGAGCGCTCCTTTTGACTTGCCGCCGTTTTCGCCAACCGATCCGGATGCTGCGGAACAACTGGCCACTGCGATTTCGGACCAGCCACCGGGTTCTTTGCTCTTGGCTTTGCCAAGAGAAGAGTCGGTCTTGCGGCGTTTGGAATTACCGACCACCGAACCCGATGAACTGCCAACGGTGGCTCGGTTTCGTCTGCTGCAAGAGGCTCATCTGGATGAGGGCGGAGCCGCGGTGGACTGCCTACCCATCCAAACCCACGAAGCCACCACGACCGCCATTGTGGTTGGCGCCAACGGGACCATCATGGAATTGGGGAATGCACTGGCCACCGCCTCAGGCAGGAAACTTGCCGGGGTTTCTCTTCGAGTGCTGGGTTTACCAGATCTCTTAGACGGATCTGGTGGCTCGCCCGCTCTTGCCATCGACCTGACTCGCGGTCCATCGTTGGCCATTGTGGTCGATGGTGTTGTTCACCGAGTCGGGGCCGCAAGTGATGATCTTGAAGATGTCGAGCGTGAAACAATTCGGCTGGTGTCAGCTTGGCGCATGACCGAAGACAAGCCAGTTGGGGAAATAGTGGTGTCAGGGTCAGAAGAGTTGGCCGACCACTTGGTGGCTCGGCTTCGCAGCGCGCTTGGTCTTTCTGTACATCAGGTCACGGCTCCTCTCGATACGGCATTGCCGGTTGATGTTGAACACCCAGCTGGAACACCTTGGGGTTTGGTCGGCTTGGGCCGCGCCCATTTGCTTTCTCACAATCGGATTGATCTTCAACATCCACGGGTTGCTGAAGATCGCTCGGCGCCGCTCCGCCGCCGCGGCATGCTGTTGGCGGGCGTGATTTTGGTCCTGTTCGGATGGATTTGGTCTTCTGGGAACAAAGAGGTTCGACAACTCCAAGCGCAAATCGATTTGCTTCGGTCCGAGCTCCCGCAACAAACCCAAGCCGAGGGTGAAGCGCTTCGAAATCTTTTCCGTTACCGGCACGCGGTGGAATGGCTTTCGGTTGATCCTGACTTTGTTTCGGAATTGCAGACGATTTCAGAAGTTGTCCCTGACGACGGTCGTGCGGTCATGGGTTCGTGGCGTGGATTCATGGTGTTTGACGGGGTGGTCTACGACGACAAGGCTTCTGGCAAAGAGAAGTGGAAAAGCCCATACCAGCTGCGATTTGTGATGACCGGAGAGGCTCAAGATCGAACGGTAGCCGACGCCATCCGAGCGGCATTGGTCGAAGGGGATCGGTACCGCATCGAAACCAGCGGCGCTGAGGCAGCAAAAGGGAGACGGTTGCCCAGAGCCTTTACTTATGAACTGGGTCGGGAGAGCGAGCCGTGAATACTCGACTCGTAGCTCTTGGAGTCCTCGTGCTCACAGGTCTTTTGTACAGCGCGTACCGGTCTTGGTGGTCGGGGCCGGTGGCCGAAGCGCGTGCAGATCTTGCGGCGTATCGCGAACGATTGCAGAAGGCTGGTCAGGAAATTCGTCGGGGACGCCAAGCCAGCAAAGCGTTGGATGACCTTCGGGGTCAAACTTTGGGCGGCGATAAAGAAGCGGTGGATCATCGGGTTCGCACGCAGCTGAACCGCTTGCTTGAATCTCTCCAAGTGGCAGAGGCCACCGTTATCACTTCTGAGCCCCGCTTGGTCGAGACCCCAGCTCGGTCCGTCATGGGAAGAGCACAGGCCTCGCTACGACAACGCCGTGATGAACCAGATTTTGCCACACTCGAGTTCAAAATTGGTGGTGCAGCGCCTGTGGGTCGCGTTCTGAGTTTGCTGACTGAACTTCGAGCGCAATCTTGGCCTTGTCGAATTGAAGATGTGCGGCTCGATCCAGTGGCCGGTGGGGCCGGGTTGCGCTTTTCGGTTCGCTGCACCACGATGTTCCTTTTAGGCCCCGACACCGGTGAGCCAGAGCCTTCCACTGCATCCCCCGAAGCCTTGGCCCAATTTGCCGACTTTGTCCGCAGCAACCCGTTCGCGCTCCCTCCGGCTCCGGTCGCCGTGGTGCCGCAGTCCAACCCAAAGCCGTCCCGGCCTCCACCAACCTCATTTCCCTACGACCGATGGCGATTGACTGGAACTGCGGAACTGGCGGGAGTCGTGGAATCATGGTGGGTTCGTCCCAATGGCAAGACGGTGGTCCTGCGTGAAGGGTCGGGTATTGGTAAAGCGGTGATCACAGGCATCGAGCCCGAATTGGTGGTTTTGCAGCGGGGCGACCAGCAACTTCGTGTTGAAATTGGCAGCGCGATTCCTCGCTGATCCGTCATCGTCCGATAGACTCTATATGCCGGCGGAGCCGGCAGATGCAGCCACACGGAGGTGGATTTTGTCAGGATCACCGCGCACTTTTTTGGCACCCTTGCTCCTGGGCGGGCTCGTGGTCAGCAGCCCACTCCTGGCAGCCCCCAAATTGAATCAAGTCACGCTTGAGGACGGGGTGGCCCAGCCCGAATCGGCAGAGCCCACCATCACCTTTGCTTTTAAAGAAGCCACCTTTGAACAGGTTGTGGATTTCTTTGGTCGTGCCGCAGGTCTGCCGGTGGTGTGGGAAGCACCGCCTCCAGCGGGCACGCTCCGTTACCAAAGCGATCGGACCTACGGCATCGATGATGGCTTGCAAGTGCTCAACACCATCTTGCAGGCGAAGGGGGTCATGTTGCGCCGCCGGGAGGACATGCTGTACCTCCAGCCACTTGCCGAGATGGCCAAGCGTGATGTGCCCACCTTTGTGGGCTCTTTGCCGGACAACGTGACGGATGACGAAGTGGTGACGCTGGTGCTGCCGCTTCGAATCGCATCAGCGAGCGCGTTGGTGGATCAGCTACGTGGTCTGGTGGCGGGGTACGGTTCGGTCTCAGCGCTGCCCCAGCAAAATGCGTTGGTCATTGTGGAGACCGCCGCCCAAGTGCGTCGTTTGGCCGGGATGGTTGCTTCCTTTGATGCCCAAGACACCGATGGGATTGTCCGAATCATCAAGTTGGAGCATGTAGGCGCTGAAGCAATCATGGGGCCATTGCGATCCTTGTTGGCGGTGCGGATTGAAAAGTATGTGGTCGATGCCAAGGGGAAGCAGGTCAAAGTCGAGGATGAACAGATCCCAGGGATCACCTTTAGTCCGGATGCCCGAACCAACAGTTTGATTGTCAAAGGCAACGAGGCACAGATCTCAAAGCTTGAAGAAGCTGTTCGGTTGCTGGATGTCCCCACGGACCGAAGCTCTGGCCGACGTACCTTCACTCTAGAGAACAGTACGCCTCAAGAAGTCATGCGTGCCTTGGGTCCCTACATCAATCAATTGCCAAGGGACAGGCGGCCAAAACTGCTTCCTATTGCGGCAACAAATCGTTTGTTTGTCGCGGGAAATGACCTCGTTTTGGAGGAGTTGGCTGGTCTGGTTGTTGAATACGATGGCGGCGACATTCAATTGCCCCGTGACGATGGCGCGCCAGCGATCGAAGTGGTTGCGTTGGATGCGGTTCGAGCCTCCGACATTCTGCCCCAAATCCGGGGCGTGCTTTCAGTTCGTCAGCAGCAAGTGCTTCGGATGGTCGCTGGGCCAGAAGATCGAGCCCTTATTCTGGCGGGCCCCGCCAGTGATGTGGCAGCCGTCAAAGAAGTGCTTCCGGTCTTCGACAAACTCCGTGCCGGTGAACGAGACATCGTAATCCTGCCGCTGCGTGGCCCAGACGCGCAAGCCAGTGTGGAACGAGCGTTGGCATTGGCCCGCGATCGTTTGGCCAGTCGTGCCTTGTCATCAGAAGACCAAACGATCGAGGCCGTGTTCGATCCGCAACAAGGCACGGTGCGAATTGAAGCAACACCGGCTGGCGCTGACACGTTCCGCACCGCTCTTGATGAACTCGATCAGATTCCCTTGGTGGCTCCTACGGTGCGTCAGGTTTCGGTGCAGTACGGGTCCGCCGCCAAGGTGGCAGAAGATTTGACCTCTTTGCTCCAAATGCTCTCCGAGGTGAACGGCCGACGTGCTGCCGAAGTCTCAGCAGTTGAGGCCTTAAATGCATTGCTTTTGACGGGATCCCCAGATTCCGTCGCAGAAGCCGAGGCGTTGTTGGGCCGAGTGGACCTTCCCAAGGCCGGTGCTCAGGTGGTACGAACCCTGCCGGTGCAGAAAGTCGCCGATCCCGAGCAGTTGGTTGAGGATGCTCAAGAACTTTTTGAGATTCTTAGTACGGGGGCCAATGCGCAAGATGCATCCATCACTGTGACGTACAAAGAAGAGGCCGAAGTTGTGCTGCTTTCAGGATCTCCGTTGGCGGTGCAGCGTATGGAAGAGGCCATTGGTCAAGCACGTGCGGCCTTGCCTGTTCCAGATATCCGACGGGTGGTCACGGTCCAGCGGGGTGATGCCGAGCAAGTGGCCGAAAGATTGCGCACGGCACTGGACGAGTACCCCAAAGAGCCTGGGCAGTCGGTGGATCCTGTGGATGTATCGGTGTTGTCGATCACCAATGAGTTGGTGTTGATTGGACCAGCACAATGGGTAGAGACTGCCATCAGCCTTCTTGCGAAGGTAGACCGACTTGGGGATGGGCCTTTGCCGCCGCTGCGTTTGCTTGGGGTGCGGAATACTGATGCGGCCACGGTGGCCGACCTGCTTCGTCGTCGATTTGACGCTCGAGGCGCAGGTGAGCGGCGTTCCGATCCCGTTGAGATTGATGTCGCTGAAGGTGCAAATGTTCTCATCATCACCGCTTCGGACGATCGTCAGGACGAAATCAAAGGACTGGTGGACGAACTGAATGCGTTCGGTGGTGCCGATCGAGAAGGCCGTGTCATTCGAATCTTCCCCCTGAAGACTGCCCAAGCTGAGGAATTGGCTCGGACCCTCGACGAGATGTTCCCCGAGAAGCCGGTTCCTCTGGACCGTCGCGGCCGACCGATGACCGAATTGCGTGAGCCCCGGGATGTGGTTGTTCGGGCAAATCGGCAGACCAATTCATTGATTGTTGATGCGCTTGCAGATCGCATGAGCTCTTTTGAAGAGTTGGTGCGACAGTTGGATCGGGAGCAAGTACGCACAGAGACCTCAATCCGAACCTACCGGCTCACCGAGGCGGACCCACAGCGGGTTGCGGCTTCACTCCAGGAACTTTCAGCTCAGGGTGTTTTGAATGTTGCCGGAGGCGACCGACGGGTTCCGGTCAACGTGTCAGTCGAAGAGGCAACCAAGTCGCTCATCATCTCTGGCCCGGATGAAGCTTTTGCCCGGATCGAAGCATTGATCGAAAATTTGGATGTTGCCCCGCCGCGAGCCGAAACCGAACTTCGGTTCTTTCAACTCCAGCACGCACAAGCCGAGCGCATGGCCCAAATGTTCCGCCCGATTTTGCTGGGTCGCTTGCAGGAGCTGATGCCGGATATAAAGGATCAGCGTGGGGCGGTAGAAGTAACCGCTGAGCCAGAGACCAATACGTTGATTGTCTCAGCTCCCATTGAGTTGCAAGATGTAGCTCAAGAGCTGGTCGATCGACTCGACCGGTCGTCGTATGCCGGGCGACGTACGTTCCGCACGCAGAGGCTGGATCCTTCGATCGCTGATGCCGAAGAAATTGCGCTAAATCTCCGCCGATTGCTCGAGCGAGAAGGTGGTCCCAAAGTTCGCGTCATCACGCTTGAAGAGTTGCTGTCGGAACAAAAACCACCAGAAAAGTCTGTACCGAAGCGTGCAGGGCAAGGCGGTATAAGTGCACGTTCCATTTCTAGTTTGGTCGCCACCGCAGCGTTGGCCGCCCTGCCGGATTCAAATGATTCCGCAGACGTTGAAGAAGAAGCAGATTTGGTCGTTGCAGTGGACGCTGCAACCAACTCGCTGGTGTACTTGGGATCCCCGGAATCCATCGAGTCTGTCACAGCACTGGTAAACGAGCTGGCGGCAGAGTTGCCGCCTCCACCCGCGGAAATTTTAAGTATCGAGCTTCCTGCCTCAGTTGATCCCATTGCACTCACCAGGTTGCTTCAAAACGCTTTGCTGCAGCTTGATGTTGCTGGCGGAACCAGCCGTGCCCAGAAGATTGGCTTATTGCCGAACCCCGAAAGCAATGCATTGGTGGTCACCGCGAGCGAATCCGACTTGGATCTGGTTACCCAATTGCTTGCGGCCATTGCCAAACCAGTTGGTGATGCGCCACGTGAAGCCCGAGTGTTTCGTTTAGAAAACGCTGACCCGGAAATGGTGGCCAACGCGATTTACTCGTTGGTAGGTCGAGAGGAGTACCGCAGGTACCGACGTGAGCCGGCGTCCAAGTCTGTGACTCTCAGTTATCCAGGATTTGACCCAGTCGTCATTCAAAATGATCAGGTGGATGTGACCGGTGACTGGTCAACTGGAAGCGTGATGGTTACCGCGCCGGCTGATGCTTTGTCCATTTTGTCAGCCTTTGTTGCGGATATTGATCAGCAAGAAGATGGGGTGGTAACTTCGGTTCAAACATTCCGCTTGGAGTTTGCCCAGGCCGAAGGGATTCGACGCACAATTCTTCCCATTGTGAACAGCCAGTTTGCGAACGTGAATCGCTACGGAGATCGTGAAAAAATAGCCCTCGAAATCCGTGCTGATGTGCGAACAAATACGTTGGTGGTCGCGGGCACCGAATCGCAACTTGAAGCTGTTTCCGGTTTGGTTGACATTCTGGATGTTTCGGATGAAGCCGAGGGACTGCGTCAACGGAAGATCGAGCTGGTTCAAGTATTGGAGGCCGATCCCAACACCGTAGCTCGAGCGTTGCGTGAACAGTTTCCTCGGGGTAGGGGTGATGAACTGACCGTAACAGTGGATCCACGGACCCGAAGCATTGCGCTGGGTGGTACCGAGGCGGTGCTGGGTCAGGCCCGTGAACTGGTCACGTTGCTTGATCAGCCTGAAGCTGCTGAACAAACCGTGCTTCGAACTTTTCGTTTGGATGAAGGTCGAGCCGATGAAGCCGTTCGTTTGTTGACCTCGTCTTTAGGTCTAGATGCCCAAGGTCGAACTACCGGAACGGCCGTCTTGCCCGAGGGAGCCGATGAGGCCGTGCTGGTTCGAGCTCGAATTGTGGCAGATCAAAGAACCAACGCGGTCGTGGTGAACGCAACGGCTGAATCAATGCCGATCATCGAAGGCCTGCTCGAAGAATTGGCCGCGGCCCCGTCAAAGCCCATGCGTGAGTTCCACGTGGTGCAACTCGAACATGCCATGGCCGATGATGTGGTGTACACCCTGCAGCGCGTTTCGGATCGAGGAACCCGCGATGTCCCGGGTCCCAGCTTTGATTTTGAACGCGATACAAACCGGGTCATCGTTCGCGCTACGCCAGACCAGTGGCAGAACATCCAAGACGTGATCGGTAGCCTCGATCGCCCGGTGGAAAATCCACTGGTGACGGAGATTGTTTCCCTGCAATGGTCAGAGGCGAAGCAAGTTCGTGAAGCTCTAGGCATTTTCTACGGCACATATGCCTATGCCGCTACGACGCCGGCCCAGCGTTCGGTCTCCATCGTGGCTGATCCCAGTACTGGGAGTTTGGTCATTTCTGCGCCCGAAGGCGAGTGGGAAAGCATCCGCTCCTTAATTGCCAAACTGGATCGCGAAGAGAACGATGCTTCCTTGCAACTCCGTTCTTTTACTTTGGAGCATGCTGATTCCAGGGCAGTCGCGCGAGCCATCAACGAGGCATTCGCGGGTGAACTTGCGGGAAGAAACCAGCGTGCGGGCCAATCCGCTCGAGACCGTGAAGATCGCGATGCTCCACCCACCGTTCTGGTGGAAGCCAACGAATGGGTGCGTGCCAGTGCGGAAACAGAAACCAACAGCGTGGTGGTGGCAGCCAACCGAAACCGGATGGACAAGATTGCCGAGATCGTCGACTCCTTGGATCTTGCCGGACAAGAATCGCAAGGAGGGGTGGTCGAGGTCATCCGTATCGTTTCGTCCAGTTCATCGGTGATTGCCGAAGAACTCAGGCGGACGTTCAGTCCCATCGCGAAGCGTCGGAACCAGCCCTTGTCCATTCAAGCCTCGGTGGCTTCAAACGCTCTCATTGTTTCTGCACCTCTCCCTTTGATGGAGCGAATTGAGCAGACGGTGGCCGCTCTGGAATCTTCCGCGCCTTCCGATGGTGAAGCAGTCCTCATCATTGACCTGGATCATGTCTCGCCGTTGGAAGCGCAACGATTTTTGAACAGCGTTGGGGCAGCCGGAGGACAAGACGCGGCGGGGAGAAATTTCCGAGAGCCGCTGCGAATTTCACCAGTTCCTGGGCGCAATGCCATCGTCGTGGCATTGAACCCTGCCGATCGCGACCGGGTCACGTCCCTTTTGAAGGCTCTTGATCGTGAAAACACTGACGCGGCCGCAGAAGTCCGGTTGGTGCAACTGCAACGAAACCGAGCAGATGCCATCGTGAATATTGTCCGCCGCGTCCTTGAGCCCGCGGAAAGTGCGGTAGGAACCCCCTTAAGCAAAGGTCTGGCCGCCCAGCTTCGTGCGCTCCGGGTGCACCAAGATGGTGGTGCTGACGAAGACTTGACTCTGGACCTCACGGTTCCCATCAAGGTGCAACCTGACACGTCCAGCAACACCGTGGTGGTGACTTCATCGCGTACCAATGTTCAGGCTATCGAGTCTTTCATTGAGCTCTTGGATCGCGTGCCGGTGACCCCTACGGTCTCGGTCAATGTGATGGTGTTGGACCATATTGATGCCGGTGCTTTCAGCGCGTTGGTGCGTGACTTGGCTTCTCAGTCGAGCCAGTTGTCTCGAACTCCGGTAAGCGGCATTGCCGGTTTGCCGGCCGACCCCGCGGGACGGGCCCTTTTAACTGGCATTGCCTTGTCGGTGGACGATCGAACAAACGCAATCGTGGTTGCGGGTTCTGAAGAGGCCGTCGCCTTGGTGGAAGTGATGCGTATCAAGATGGATGTGCCAGCTTCCGACGGTTGGCTCGAGCCGAGGCTGTTCCCTGTTCAGCATGCGAATGTTGAGGATCTTGCGCGTCGTCTGAATGAATTGTTGTCGAATGCTGGAGAAGAGCCCGATGCGGCCCGGCGATTCGGAAGACTTCGTGTGGTGCCGCCCCTTGGCGACTCTGCGGTTTACAACTCAAGGCTGAGCGCTCCGTTGGATGAGGTGTACGTCAGTGCAGAATCTCGTTTGGGTGCCATCCTTGTGGTTGCGGAGACGGAACACCTGCAAATTGCCGCGGAACTGATTGGTATGTTGGATGTGCCCTCATTCCGAACCTCGGGCGGCTTTGCTTCCATTGGTCTTGCGAATGCTTCGGCCGAGCTGGTGGCTGGGCGGTTGCAGCGGGTGATTGACGAGCAGCGGGAGATTGGAGCTCTGGGAGACGACGATGGGCTGTTGGTGGAGCCCGATGTGGCCAGCAACGCGATCATCCTCTCAGGTTCCCCACCGGCCCTTGAACTCGCGCGGTCGGTTTTGCCCACTTTGGACACCGCAAGCTCCGACGTGGTGGTGGAAACGATCGGGCTTGTGTTTGCGGATCCCGTCCGAGTGGCCGATGTCGCCCAGTCCCTGCTGCAAGCCCGATCCCAGATGCGACAGCGAATGGGGGCGGGTGCTCGAGCTGTGGCCGAAACCGCGGTGGTGTTGCCAGATCTTCGATCCAACAGCGTGTTGGTCACAGCCACGCAGACTGGTCTTGAAATTGTCCAGGACTTGGTCCTCCAGCTGGATGTGGAGCGTGACCTCAATGAGACCGTTTTTGAGGTGATTCCGGTTGGTCGAGCCGGGCTGTCTCGAACGGCAGACGCGGTCGGCCGGTTGCTGGAGCGACGCACCGTTGGGCTTTCCTCCTCGGAACGCACGCGGCGTCAAGCATTGGTGATCCCAGACGCACGCACCGGAGCCTTGCTGGTGGCCGCCGCACCGGAAGACATCGAAGTGGTGCAGGCTATTGCCGATCAACTCCTTGAAATTCCAGATGACCCCGCCCTGGGGCTGCACGTGGTTGCTGTTCCCGCCAATCTCGAAGTCGACGACGTCGCCCGCCGGATCGAGCAACTCATGCAAGAACGTGAGCGTTCGCTTGGTGACGCCGCCGGACCTGATGATCGCGTGGTGGTCGAAGCAGAACGATCCTCCAATGCTTTGCTCGTTGCGGCCAGTCAGGCCAATCTTGAGGAAGTCGAGTATTTGGTGGAGTTGCTTTCATCGACGGGCGATCAACTGTTGCGAAATCGAGAGGTCGCTTTGATTGCGGTGGAAGGCGACACCGCGGAGAACATGGCGGAGCTTCTCGAGGATTTGTATGTCGAGGACGCCAATCGTCGGCGTCCAAACTCGGTGCGGGTGGTGCCCGATTCCCGTTCGAACGGTATTTTGGTGAGTGGATCGTCCGGCGATGTTCGTGCCATCCGTGACTTGATTCAGCGTATTGACACGCAGGACCCGGCCCGGTTGGTTGAAGTGCGTACGGTTGCCTTGGCCTCGGCGAATGCCATCGAGACCGTGTCTTTGATCGAGAGCGTGTTACGCGGGGGTGGTCGATCGCGGCGAGGGGCAGCCACCGTGCTGCGCTACCTCGGTGAGGATGGTGATCCCGTCGAAGTTTCTCTGGCATTGCGAGATGTCATTGCCCTCACACCTGACGTTCGTACAAATTCTGTCATTGTCTCGGCCCCGCCGGATTCCCTTTCGCTGCTGGTACGAATGATTTCTGATTTGGATACCTCGAGCACCGGAGCCAAGAGTGTGCGGGTGTTTGAGTTGGTCAATGCTGATGCGGCTGCCATGCGTGAAATTCTGGTTGATCTCTTCAACTTGCGACAATCGGGCAATCTGTACGTGCTCAAGCCTCGTGAAGGTGGGGCCCCAGTTGACGCTGGTGGCGTTGTTGATGCTGGGGCTGTTCCAGATGTGGGAGGTGGTGATGGGTTCTTAGGCGACGACCTCACAGCTGTTCCTGACGAGCGTCAGCAACTCTCCATTACGGTCGACCGGCGGACCAACGCTTTGTTGGTTTCCGGAACCCCGAAGTATCTCGACTTGGTCAAGAATGTCGTTGAGCAGCTCGATTCCTTGGAAGCCAACGAGCGGGAAACCTTTACGGTTCAGTTGCGAAATGCAAAAGCGATCGATGTCGCGTCCATCGTGACAGATTTTGTGGAAGAGGAGCAGCGCAAGTTGGTGGGCACCTTGTCCGATGAGCAATTGGGATCGGCGACTCGATTGCTTGAACGAGAGATCACCATTAAGGGTGATGAAAAAACAAACACCGTGCTGGTTTCGGCGTCACCTCGTCACTCCGAGAGGGTGAGGCAATTGCTCGAGCAGCTTGATATTGATCCCCCGCAAGTGCTGATCGGAGTGATGTTGGCCGAGGTCACACTTGATCGGTCCAGCGCTGATGGACTTGAGGCGAGTGTGACAGCAGGCGGTGGAACTGCTCGGGGTACTTTGGGCTTTGGTCTCGGGACTGCCGCACTCACCGGTGTTGCGGCCCCAAGCATGGAAGTCTCCGGGGCCGATTTTGGCTTGTTCTTAAGAGCATTGCGTGCGCAAGGTCGACTGCAGGTCCTTTCAAATCCTGCGGTCATGGCAGCCAACAACGAGCAGGCCCGTTTGCAGGTTGGCGACTTGATTCGTGTGGCCGATGCCCAATCCGTAAGCGACAACGGCGTAAACACCACGACTCGGGAAGAGCAGCTTGGGATCACTCTTGAGGTCACGCCAACCATCACTCCTGATGGTTTTGTCCGGATGGACGTCAAGCCGTCCATTCGCGATCTTTCGGCTCGCTCGGTTCAAATTTCAGAAGATTTGATTTCTCCGGTTATTACCACCCGGGAAGCAGAAACCACCGTCACGGTGAAGGATGGACAGACCATTGTCCTGGGAGGTTTGATCTCAGACCGGTATGAGAAGCGCACGGAGAAAGTTCCATTCCTTGGGGATCTTCCTGGGTTGGGGTACCTCTTTAGTGCCGAACGAGAAACCGATGCACGAACGGAGCTCTTGATTGTGCTGACACCTCATGTCATCGAATCACCTCAGAGAAGTTCACGGGTTTCCGAAATCACCGACACCGAGGCTTCGCGGTTGTCGCTTCCGTCAGAAGTCCTCGAAATGATTCGTGATGGTCGGATCAACCCCACGAACGGTTTGTTTGATGCCAACGGTGAACGGCTTGATTTCTCGGAGGAAGAGTGAGGTTCCTACTGCTTCGCACCATGGTGCTTGTTGTGTTGGGGTGTCAAACCACTGATATCCGCACCAATGACGGTCGAGCGTTGCCTCCTGCGCCCACTGCAGTACCGCCGCCACCAGCGGGCATCACGGTCGATGCCATGACCCTGTTGGTCGGGCAGCGGCCCCTCGATGTTGACGGCGATGGTTATCCCGATCGCATCGAAGCGGCAGTGGCACTGTTTTCGGAGGATTATGCTGCTGCTTCGCTCCGGGTTCCCGGAATTTTTGTCTTCGAATTGGTGCCTCGGGGCGTTGATGCTTCGGCGATTGCTCGCTGGACGGTGGCTTCCGACGATCCCAAATTGCAGCCGGTCGACGCGCTGTACGGCCCAGCTTGGCAAATTGCGCTCGACTTGCGTGAGGTCGCTGACCCGGTTCGTCCACTGTCTTGGGTGAATTTGCGTGGTTCGTTTCAACCCAGCCCAGGGACTCTGGTGAAAACCAGTGAAGAGCCACGGTTGATTCAAATTGGTCGCGGCTCCTAGTGGGCTTGTTCGACGGCACATCTCTCGAACGTCCGGTGACCTGTCCGGCGTGTCAAGAGCAGATGGCCGATTGTCGGTGCCCTCAAGATGCCGAAGGCCATCCTTGTCGGCCCCAAGACCAAAAGATTCTGGTGCGAGTAGAGAAACGCCCCGGAGGCCGGAAAGCCACCGTGGCTCGGGGCTTTGATCCGGTGGCTTCTGATCTGTCTGAGGTTTTGCGGCAGCTCAAGCCCAAGTGCGGTGGGGGAGGGACCACCCGAGACGACACAGTGGAAGTGCAAGGCGAGCATGTCGATTCGTTTGTGGCCTTACTCAATGAACTTGGCTACCCCGCACGGGAAGGCTGAGCTTCGGTACAATCCCGCCCATGCCTGACCAATACGAGACTGTGGCGGATGCCAAAATTGGAATTTTGATGGGTTCTGCCAGCGATTGGCCCACCATGCAAGCCGCGGCCAAGACCCTTCGCGACATGGAGATTCCTTACGAAGCCAATGTGATTTCGGCCCACCGAGCCCCACGGCGGCTTGAGCACTACTGCGGATCTGCGGAGGAACGTGGCATTCGGGCCCTGATTTGCGCCGCTGGTGGAGCAGCCCACTTGGCTGGGGTGGCCGCGGCGTTGACACCGATTCCTGTGTTGGCATGCCCCATGAAAGCATGGAGTCTCGAAGGATTGGATTCTTTGCTTTCGATGGCCCAAATGCCCAAGGGCATTCCGGTGGCGACATTTGCCATAGGCTCGGCCGGAGCAACCAATGCTGCCCTTTTTGCGGTGGCGATGCTTGCGGGTACCGATGAGACGGTCGAAGCCAAATACAGAGACTTCCGTAAAGCCCAGTCTGACAAGACCTTCCCTTTGCCACCCATCGAGGGTTGAGGGCTGATTTCTCCTGAAATTCGAAGGAAACCCCTTTTGACGTTGCTAAAGTCGTGATCTCGGCTGTGTTTTGGCATGGAGCGAAAGCGCACTTTGTCGTCCGAGAAAAAGCCGTTTTTTGGCCATCTCAGTCGATGGTCCGAAAATGTGACCGGTGAAAGCCCGGGGTACCTGAAGGCGCTGTTTCATCCGATAGAAGACTCAGCGATATCTGCACCGTTATTACCCTTCTCAGGAGATCCTTCCATGCATCGCATCGTCGCACTCGCCCTGGCCGCCGCTTCGCTGGCGACCGCCGACCTTCCCAAATTTGATCAAGTATCCAACGGATACAAAGAAGTGATTTCAACCGCCGACGGTTCCCGGCCGCTCTACCGAATCTGGAAGAAAGACAACAACCTCTTGGCCGAGCTGCCTCGGGGGTGGGAACGGCAGCAGCACATCATTGCGGCCACGCAAAATCGTGGCACCATTTTCGCTGGTTTGCAAGGTCCTGAAGTTTTGGTGTACTGGAAGCGTAATGGTGACCGCTTGATGGTCATGACGCCCGAATTAAGCACCCGGTCCAACGGTGAGCAGGAGTCCAAGGACTCGGTGCGGAGAATCTTCACCGACACCATGTTGTTCGACGTTCCCATTCTTGCGATGGGTCCTTCGGGTCAACCAGTGGTGGACTTGGACAGCTTGTTGCTTCGCTCTGCGGCTGACGGTTTGGGTCTCGGCGGACTGAACGCCGGCCTCGCCGAAGTGATTACCGCGAAGACTTTCCCTCAGAACACTGTTGTTTCTTTTGATGTGCCAAATCGAAGGGGCCAGATTGTCGGTCTCTTCTTCTCTATCGTCGACTTGCCTCGCAACAACGGTTACAAGCCTCGTGAAGCAGACAACCGAGTTGGCTACTTCATGACCAGCTACCGCGACCTTGGGGATTACAATCAAAAGACCAAATGGAAGCGATACATCCACCGCTGGAATCTCCAGAAGCGAGATCCGAGTTTGAAGATGTCTCCACCCAAAGAGCCCATCACCTACTACATCGAGCACACGGTCCCGGTGCGATACCGTCGTTGGCTTCGCCAAGGTGTTCTCTACTGGAACAATGCGTTTGCTGAAGTGGGCATCGACAACGCCATCGAGGTCTACTTCCAAGACAAGCAAACCGGCGCGCATATGGACAAGGATCCTGAAGACGTTCGGTACAGCTTTATTCGTTGGCTCAACAACGACGTGTCCACGGCCATTGGTCCTTCACGGGCCAACCCACTCACCGGTGAAATTTTCGATGCGGATATTGTTTTGACCGACGGCTGGATCCGGGCCTACTGGGGTTGGTATTACGAAGATTCACCGGACATCGTGGCCGAAGGCATGAGCCCAGATTTGCGTGCGTGGTACGACGCGAACCCACATTGGGACCCACGCTTGTTGGTGGCTTCACCAGCCCGTCGCGCGGAATTGATTGCCGCCCGATCTTCGGTGACTGCGGACGCCGCGGAGCCTGCGATCGCGCACAACCCCGATCTCTACGGCACTTGTTCTTCCGCTGGATGCACCCAGTGCATGGCGGCCCAAGGTTTGGCTTCTCACATGGCTTTTGCCGGACTCATGGGTGAAGACCTCGCCATGTTTGCCCCCGAGGGCGACGATGGCGCGGAATTGGACGGCATCCCCGAGTGGTTTGTTGGGCCTCTGTTTGCGGAATTGGTGTGCCACGAAGTTGGACACACCCTGGGCTTGCGTCACAATTTCAAAGCGTCCAGCCTCTACACCCACGAACAGATGAACTCAGAAGAGTTCAAAGGCAAGAAGCCTATTGCCGGTTCGGTGATGGACTACCTGCCGCCGAACTTCCGTGTCGATACCGGTGAAGTGCAAGGTGACTTCACCATGATTGACGTGGGGCCTTACGACAAATGGGCCATTCGATACGGCTACATGTTTGGTGACCCTTCCGAAGTGCTCAAAGAAGTGAACGTACCTGAGCACGCGTACCTCACCGATGACGATACGGTTGGTCCCGATCCATTCGCGCGCCGGTACGACTTCACCGCAGATCCGCATGACTACGCGATGGAGATCATGCAAATCGTGGGAATGAAGCGGAACAAAATCCTCTCTGATTTTGTCAAAGACGGTGAAAGTTGGTCGCGTTCGCGAACTGGATATCTCAAGACGTTGTCTATGCAGAGTCGGATGATCTCCATGATGGCCAACTGGCTTGGCGGTTCGGACATTTCAAGAAATCAAAAGGGTGATCCTGATGGGCGTGCCCCGGTCACGCCAGTTGAGGCTGACCCTCAACGCGAGGCCTTGACCTTCATCATGTCTCATGCCTTTGAAGACGATGCCTTTGGCATAACCACCGAACTGCTGCATCACATGACCACCGACCAGTGGTCTGATGACTCTGAAGGTGATCGCTCTGATCCGACCTTCCCCATCCACAGCAGGATCTCGGGTATTCAGCGCTCTGCACTCTCGCAAATCTTGAACCCAGTGTCCCTGCGTCGCATCTACGACAACGAAATTGCCACTCCGTCGGATACCGACCAAATTACATTGGCCGAAGTCATGGATGCGGTGGTGACGAATGTGTTCCGCGAACTGGATGGTCAAGTCAATGGTGGTTCCGCTCGTGAGCCTGTCATCTCGAATTGGCGCCGTGGTCTTCAGGCCGAGCTTGTCTCTCGATTGGCCGAACTGTCGTCGGGGAAGTCGGGCATGCCTGGTCCAACCCGGACGCTCTCCACCATGCACTTGAAGCGATTGAAAAGCCGATTGGCTCGAGCGATGAAGGGCAAGGCTGACCCTTACACGGAAGCGCACTTGGACGATCTGCACATGGCCGTGGATCGTGCTCTAAATCGCATCGAAACTGTGGCCGGGGCGGCCCAGCCCGTGGCGGTTCTTGGTCGCTTCTTTAGTGCGTCTTGACCTGAAGACATCTTGTCTTTCTTGGGAGGACCTTTGGGTCCTCCCTTTTCTTTTGCACCTAGCATGGCCATATGACACAGTTCGATTTTGACAATCCACCCGCTTCACCTTTGGCTTGGATGGAAGCTTGGTTTGCGGACGGAGATGCGTTGGATGTTCCCAACCCCAATGCGATGTACCTCGCCACTGTCGATGCCGACGGTACCCCCTCGGTCCGTACGGTGCTCCGCCGCGGCTTTGACAAAAGTGGTGTGATTTTTTACACCAACTACGAGTCACGCAAGTCGTTGGCCATGATTGCTTCGGGTCGCGCGTCGGTGTTGTTCCATTGGGATCAAACCGATCGTCAAATCCGAATCGAAGGCCGCATTTCGCGGGTTGAAGCAGAGGTTTCGGATGCGTACTTCGCGGCTCGACATCCGGAGAGTCAACTTGGTGCTTGGGCCAGCCAGCAGAGCAAGTCTTTGTCGAACCGATCTCAGTTTGAAAAAGAAGTCGAAGCGATGCGGGTCAAGTTCTCAGGAGCACCGGTCCCAAGGCCCCCATTTTGGGGCGGATACCGTGTCAGCTTGGATGCGGTTGAAATTTGGCAAGGTCACCCCCACCGTCTGCATGATCGGGTGCGTTGGACCGCCTCAGACGAAGGTGGATTTACGGCGACCCGCCTGTATCCCTGAAGCCGACTTGGGCGAGTTCATTTTTCTCTCATTCCGGCTGTCGTGCTTTTTCCAGCATGCGACCGCAACGATCGGTAAACCCGCCCTTGATGGGGACATCACCCTCGATGCCGAATTCGGCCCAGTCCAAAATTTGGTCTGGCATCAGTACGACGACGTCGCCCTCCTCCACCAAGTCCGTTTCCAGCGGAACACATTCCAAGCGAAACGGACCCCAGTGGCGCGGTTGAAGCCAAACGGTAACGCCACTTTCCGTGGGCGCGTACAGCACAACAAACCGGCGCTGTGCCTCCAGGTCTCCAGCCATCCAACGGGCCCGAGCGCCCTCCAGGCTGCGCTGGGCATCGTTTTTGGCCTCCTCGATGCATGCCAAGTACATCGGGTCGTCCGAAGCCACCGTGGGCACGCCATCAACGGTTTGAATCTCTTGTGATGCCTCCCCGAGAACCGACTCGGTCCGGTCGCAGCCGGTCAGGCTCCCAAAGAGGCAGGTGGTGAGGAAAAGCTGGCCTTTAGGGATCATGGGGGGGCTGTCCTTTGGCGATGCGCTCGGCATCCTCAAGGGTTTTGGGATCGAATGAAAAACCACCTGGCGGCGGCTCTGCAGGAGCTTTGTCGGGCTGGGTATTTTCAGCAGGATCTCGACTTTTCACAACTTTTGGCGATATTTTATCCCAAATTGAGGGGGAAGTATCGCTTTTTTGTGGTCTTACAGACTCAGCTTCGGCCATCACATCAGGAGGAAGCACCGGGTTGAAGTCAAGGTTTGGCGTCTCCGGGGGTGGATTGGGGGAGGTGGCTGCCCTCTGCCAATCCAAACCCAGTTCCTCGAGAAAAACTTTTGAGTCCATGGTGGAGGCTTTGAGGCGTTTGACCCGCTTTTGCAAAGCTCGATCGGTTGTGACGACCAGAAGTTGGCGGGAAATCGAACTTCTTGAGACAAATCGGGCGATGACGTCGTCTGCGATTGCATCACGCCCGGAGAACGTCAATTGAATGCCACTGGGCAGGCTTCTTGGGGCGTCTTCCCATGCTGTGCCATCGCAAACCAACAAGAATCCATTGGCATACCTTCTTGAGGCTTTGAGGAGTTCGACGAATTCCGGCAGCGTAGGTCCCGCAATCTCCGTTGGTAGAGCATCCGTTGCCCCCAGTACGTTGTTGGTGTCCAAGATCACACGGGCCATGTCCCCAAGATACCTTTACTTCTCTGCTTGACGGGACGCGCGTTTTCGGGTGAAATAGTCGTTTCCCCCAAGGAGTTCATGACTTATGGCGATTCGAATCAAGACCCGAACTGGCGAAAGCGTGCAACAAATGATGCGCCGGTTTAAAAAGCTGTGTGAAAAGGAAGGCCTGACCAAAGAGGTCAAGAAGCGTCAATACTTCGAAAAGCCTTCCGAGCGTCGCCGTCGTGCAACCCGCAAAGCCGCTTCTCGACTGGTACGCACCAGTCCGCAACCTGGTGGCCGTCGCCGCTGATTCTGACATTTTGGCTTTTCATTGACGCATTTCGTTCCATTGATCCGATCTTCTAGGATCAATGTCCAAGCTGTATGCGTGAACATGCTTTGGACACTCCAACGCGTGTCTGCAAACCCCTAATTCCCCTTTTGGCACCTGGATATACCTCATGGACCCAATGAATCTTTCTCCGCTGTATTGGCTTGGACCTGTAGGCGCGATCAGCGCTCTTGGTGCGGCCTTCGCTTTTAGTCGTGGTGTCATGGCCAACAGTGAAGGTGAAGGTGAGATGGTGGAGATTGCCCAAGCCGTTCGCGACGGTGCAATGGCCTACTTGACCCGCCAATACAAAGTTGTGTCCCTGGTCTTCGTTGCCTTGGTCGCGGTGCTCATCGTGTTGTCCACCCAAGGGACGCAGGCGTGGCAGACAGCGATCGGCGTTCCCGTTGCTGGCCTGTTCTCCGGATTGTGTGGCTGGTTTGGCATGAAGATGGCCACCAATGCTTCCGCTCGAACCGCGTTCGCCGCCAAACAATCCTTGAACGACGGCCTCAAGGTTGCTTTCCGGGCCGGTGCCGTAATGGGTCTGGTGGTGGTTGGATTTGCCTTGCTCGACATCTCTGCATGGTTCTTCCTGTACACCCAAGGAGTCATCCCTTTGCCCGAAGGCGATGCTCTGGTCGGAATGACCACCATCATGCTTTCGTATGGCATGGGGGCTTCCACGCAGGCTTTGTTTGCCCGCGTGGGCGGCGGCATCTACACCAAGGCGGCCGACGTGGGTGCAGACCTCGTTGGCAAGGTTGAAGCGGGCATTCCTGAAGATGACGCCCGAAACCCCGCCACAATTGCTGACAACGTTGGTGACAACGTCGGCGACGTCGCCGGTATGGGTGCGGATCTTTACGAGTCGTACTACGGATCCATCTTGGCAACCATGGCCATTGGGGCGGCCGCCGCGTTGGCTGGTGCGGGCTCCCTCGGTGAAGGCGTTGGCTTAAAGCTAGCGATTGCTCCCTTGGCCCTCGCCGGTTTCGGTGTGCTGGCCTCGCTCATCGGTGTCTTCGTTGTGAAAGCAGAAGAAAACGCCTCCTTCAACAAGCTGCTGAAGAGTTTGCACATGGGAGTTTGGGCTGCTTCGGCCATCATCGTTGTGGCCTCATGGTTCTTGTTGCAAAATGTATTTTCGGGCACCGAGATTTCATCTGGCGGGGTTTGGGGAGCCATCGTGACCGGCCTTCTGGGTGGACTCGTGATTGCTTGGTTCACCGAGTACTACACCAGTTACGAGCACAAACCCACGCAAAGCATTGCCGAGCAAGCTCAAACCGGTCCGGCCACCGTGATCATTGCCGGCATCTCCGTTGGGATGATCTCTACTTGGATCCCCATCGCCGTGGTGGTGGTCGGCATCATGCTGGCCTTCTACCTTGCCGGTGGCGGTGACAATTTCCTGCTGGGTCTTTACGGCGTTGGTATTGCCGCGGTGGGCATGCTTTCCACTTTGGGTATCACTCTGGCCACCGACGCCTACGGACCGATCGCTGACAACGCCGGCGGCAACGCAGAAATGTCGGGCCAGCCCAGCTTTGTTCGCGATCGCACCGACATGCTCGATTCTCTCGGCAACACCACCGCGGCCACCGGTAAAGGATTTGCCATTGGTTCGGCGGCATTGACCGCCCTTGCCCTCTTGGCGTCGTACGTCATCACCGTCAAGGAATATGCCGTCAAGTCTGGTGTCTTCGGTGAAGACGCAACCAGTGCTTCGGTGAGCATCCAGAATGTGGTCGACCACTACAACGTCACCTTGCTGAACCCTTCCGTCTTGGGCGGCGTCTTTATTGGCGTGATGTTGGCTTTCGTGTTCTGCGCTATGACCATGAATGCTGTAGGTCGTGCGGCCTACTCCATGATGAACGAATGCCGTCGCCAATTTGTTCTGATGCGAGAAGCTTTTAAAGCACAAGGCATGACCGAAGAGCAAATAAATGACCCCATGCAGTGGCCCAAGAAGGTTCAGCATGAAGGCAAGCAGTATCCTGACTACGCCTCTTGCGTCGCCATCTCCACCACCGGGGCCCAAAAGGAAATGGTGATGCCATCCATCTTGGCCATCGTGGTGCCCATTCTGGTTGGCATCTTGTTGGGTGTCGCCGGCGTACTTGGCATGCTTGTGGGTGGTCTGACCAGTGGCTTCGCCGTCGCCATTTACATGGCCAACGCGGGCGGTGCTTGGGACAACGCCAAGAAGTACATCGAGAAAGGGCACTTCGGCGGCAAGGGCTCTGAGTCCCACAAAGCCGGCGTGGTCGGCGACACTGTTGGGGATCCCTTTAAGGACACCTCGGGGCCTGCTCTTAACATCCTGATCAAGTTGATCGCAATCGTGTCGGTGGTCTTTGCCGGCGTGGTGGTTGAGCACGGCGATCTCGTCAAGCAACTTCTCGGCTGATCCATTGGCCCGCGGTACTACGCCCGAACAACGTGTTCGAACCAAGGCGCTCGCCCTTGAGTTGGCCAAATTGGCCAAGGACTATGACTGCGGCGACATCCGCCTGTTGGACGTTCGGGATCTTTCCGAGGTCATGGACTGGATCCTTGTGGTCTCTGGCACCTCAGATCGTCAGATGCGATCGGTGGCCGACCTCATGAAGAAGCATGCCCGGGAGCAAGGGCAATCCGCGTGGCAAGGCAGTCGCGACGAGCATGCCACTTGGATTGTGCTGGACTTTGTGGACCTGGTCGTGCACCTCTTTGAGCCCAACCAGAGGGCTTGGTACGACATTGAGGGCCTGTGGGGCGATGCAGAAG
>Ga0160422_10000027_pt1 | contig 67590 bp, 58 predicted proteins | sample Fk160mmetaG_FD_108192 | JGI IMG/M metagenome (GOLD analysis project Ga0160422, IMG submission 108192) | Marine microbial communities from the Central Pacific Ocean - Fk160115 60m metaG | ecosystem: Environmental > Aquatic > Marine > Oceanic > Photic zone | place: The Central Pacific Ocean... | reverse complement strand
GCAGGACGACCACATCGCTTTGAATGAGTGGGCGGCGAATGAGTTGAACGCTTCTCTGGGCGATGCGGTCAAAGTGAGTTTCTACACCGTCGGCGAGAGAAGGAAGCTCAATGAATCTTCAAGAATCTTTGAATTGCGCAAAATTCTTTCAATGCCCAATCCTGTCCCGGAGGATCTTGAAAGCGATTGGACTCCGCGATTTCCGGGTCTTTCGGATGCGGAGTCTTGCGGAGAATGGGATACGGGCATTCCAATCGTTCACAAAGTCCGGGACCGTGACGAAGATTATTGGAACGAGTATCGGGGGAGTCCTAAAGGGTTCGTTTCCCTGAAGGCAGGCCAGGAAATGTGGGGGAACCTCTGGGGTTCGCTTACCGGAATAAGAATAAGCAGGGAGGATGTGACCAAGGAACAATTGGCCATTCAACTGAGAAAGAATTTGAAAGCGGAAGATGCCGGACTGGTTCTGCGACCGCTTCGTTCCGATGCCCGTGATTCGGTTGAATCTCCGGTCGATTTTGGAGAACTGTTTCTTTATTTCAGCTCTTTTGTGATTCTGGCTGCCATGGCGCTAACGGGTATGCTCTTTGCCTTTTCCATGGAACAAAGAAACCAACAGGCGGGACTTTTGCTTGGGGTGGGTTGGAGTGTTCGAAAAGCGCGCATCCTGTTTTGGGGGGAGGGCTTGGTGATCGCAATGCTTGGATCGGGAGTTGGGGCATTGTTGGCGGTACTCTACGGCAAGGGAATTCTTGAACTTCTTGCGGGAAAGTGGAGCGGGGCGGTCTCGGGCGCATCCTTTGCCTATGAGCCTTCGGTTTCCTCGATCCTGATCGGTCTTTTCGCTGCGGTGTCCATGGCCTTGCTGGCGATGATTTGGGCCACACGCAAACAATGCGCCAAAGAGCCCAGAGAACTTTTGTCGGATGCCCGAAGGGAAGAAGGAGCAAGTTCTCGATCGAGCGCTGCGGCAAGCAAGATCCTTTTGGTTTCTCTGATCCTTTTTTCGGCTGCCTTCACCCTCGTATCGATTACGGATTTGTCGGGTGGTGGAGCCTCGGCCTCATTTTTTGGGGCAGGTTTTCTACTCCTGATTTCCGGACTGCTCTTCTTTCGAGCGGCTCTTTTCCGCTTGGATCGAGCTCCATCTCCTTTGATTCGAGCGGTTGATTTGGCCAAGCGAGGGGTCGGTCGCCGAGCGGGAAGAAGCTTGGTCACGGTTGGCGCGATGGCGGCGGGAGCCTTCCTCGTGGTCAGTACGGGAGCCTTTCGAAAACAGACCCCGAAGTCCGTTGGGGAGCCCGGCTCGGGAACCGGAGGTTTTGCCTTTTTGGGCGAGACCGCCTCGCCTTTGTACGACGACCTGAACGGCATGGAAGGCCAAACGCTTTATGACTTGAACCGCAGTTTGCTTAAGCAGGCAAAGGTGGTGCCTCTTCGGGTTCGGGACGGAGACGATGCGAGTTGCCTGAATTTGAATAAGGCGATTCGTCCGCGTTTGTATGGGGTTAAGGTTAGCGAGTTCGAAGGTCGCTTTTCCTTTGCTGAGGGAAACTGGACCTCTTTGAGGGAAAGTGAAAATGGAGTGATTCCCGCCTTGGTTGATCAGAATACCATGATGTGGGCATTGAAGAAAGGGGTGGGGGACCGAATGCAGTTTCTTGATGGTCAGGGTCAACCTTTTGAGGTTGAGTTGCGAGCGGTGGTCAAGGGATCGATTCTTCAGGGCGCTCTTTATCTTGACGAAAGCTTTTTTCTCGAGCGGTTTCCGCAGCAGGGTGGTTATCGTTTCTTTTTTTTGGAGGGGGGCGAAGAGGTGAGTGAACAGGCGGCGAGAGAGTTGGAGTCTAAATTGTCCAATTACGGATTGGATTTTCGACCAACCTCCGAACGATTGGAGGAATTGAACCGCGTTGAAAATACCTACCTTTCGATTTTTCAGGGCTTGGGAGGCTTGGGTCTTCTTCTGGGGACCGCGGGTTTGGCGGTTGTGGTTGCCCGAAACCTCATGGAAAGGGGTAGGGAGTACGCCCTGATGGAAGCCTTGGGCTTCGAATTGTCGACGCTCCGTTCCCTGGCTCTGAAAGAGCACCTGCAACTGGCGGTGTGGGGAGTGGGAATCGGCTCGGTTTCGGCAGTCGTAGGAATTGCTCCCGCGCTTTTGGGAAGCGCCGGGGAATTGCCGGGTAAGGAATTTATTTGGTTCTTTCTCTTATTGCTTGGCCTTGGCATTTTTTGGACTTGGCTGTCCGTTTCGTTGAACCTAAGAACCAGTCGACTGAAATTGCTGAATGAAGAATAGAAAACTCAAATTGTTCGCAAGGCCGTCGGTCTTCCTACTCATAGCTCTTGCATTCGCCAACTGCTCCGCTGTGAAGACTGCTTCCAGAGGTGAGCCCAAGGAAGAAGCGGATTTCACGGAGAGTCCGACGCAAACCCTCAATGCCTGGCAGGTTGATTTCGAAGAGGACTTTTCCAATTACCTTGTCGGCGTGGAGCCGGAAAGTCTGTTTGTTTTGGATGGGGCTTATGCGGTGAGGGAAGAATCCGGCCAAAAGGTTCTGACCCTTCCCGGCAGTCCGGTGGGAGATTTTGGTTTCCTTTTCGGTCCGCGCGTTCGAGAAAAAACGCTCGAACTTGAGTTCAGCTTTAAGTCGGAAAGGAAAGGTAGGCGATACCCATCGGTTGCTGCGGGCTTGGGTGGGGTTAGGGCTTATCGTTTTCGTCTTAACCCCGCCGCTCGAAAGCTCATGGTGCATGCGGATGACCGTCTCTTGGCCGAACGGCCTTTCGTCTGGAAGGCAGGCGTTTGGTGGAAAGCGCGCTTTCAGGCCACTGCGCTTTCCGAGGACAGCAGCGTCGTGCGACTGAAACTTTGGCCGCTTGCCGAAGAGGAGCCGGACTCATGGTTATTCGAAGAGGAATCCGATTTTGCGTTCAAGGGTGGAAAATGCGCCATTTGGGGATACCCCTATGCCGGTACTGAAATCCATTTTGACGAATTGATAATCCGCTCGAAGGAATCATAAGGATAGGGATGCAACCGAGAACGTTGGTTTGTTTTGTGAGACTTGTTTCTCTGTTGGGTTCGTTTGGTCTGACGTACGGGCAAGACCCAAGCTTTTTGACGAAAAGTTTTCAAGCGAAGGCTTTACCGGTTCTGGAAGAGTTTTGCTATGATTGTCATGCGGATGGGGCAAGTAAGGGAGGCTTCTCTTTCGATCGCCCTAAGACCGTGGCCGCATTGATCGCGGACGACGGGCTTTGGAAAAAAGTTTGGGAAAACGTCTATCGAAGGAATATGCCTCCTTCCAACAAACCGCAACCATCGAACCTTGAAATCAATGCATTGCTCGGGTGGGTGGAGGAATTCGTATTCGAGCATGATATGGAGCAGGTGGACCCGGGTCGGGTGACGCTTCGCCGTCTTAACCGGATCGAGTACCAAAACACCTTGAGTGATCTTTTTGGAATTCCTGTGGATGCCGAAACCTTTCTTCCTCCGGATGATACGGGCTATGGTTTTGATACGAATGGAGATGCTCTGACTCTATCTCCCTTACTTATGGAAAAGTACCTGGAGTTTGCCGAAGCGGTTTTGGATCAAGCCTTCGGGCCTGACGTTTATGCCCTTCCCAGAACCGAAATACCGGCCTCAGCGATTGCAGGAGGAGTGGAATACGGAGATTCACGGGTGATGGCCCACAACGGAATGTTTTCAGCCACCCTGCCGGTTGCCGCGCTGGGCAATCATTCCATTTTGATTGAGGCATCGGCAAGCAGGTCGGGCAAAGAATTTGCCAAGATGGAAGTCAGGGTGGGCAAACTGCTCTCTCAAACGTTTGAAGTGCGAACCGCACCTCCCAAATTTCATACTTTTGAAATAAGTTTACCGAAAGAAGTCAGTACGGACCAAAGAGTGGAGGTTCGTTTCTCGAACGATTTTTATGATCCCAAGAATCCGGACCGGAGCAAACGAGACCGAAATCTTTACCTGAAAAAGATTTCTCTCCAACATACTCCAAGTATTTCGGAAGATTGCCTGAAAAGAAGACTGCGCATCATGGGAGGCGAAAACGACGATGATTTAAGTTTGGAAGTGGTAACCTCGAGTCTAAAAAAACTGCTTCCAAGGATTTATCGAATGCCCTTGGACGCATCGGAATTATCCACCCATCTTCGTTTTTTCGAAAAAATCCGTGCTCGAGGAATTGGAAACTTCGAGGCATTCAGGGAAGTTCTGAAAGCGGCCTTGGTTTCTCCGCGTTTTCTTTTCCGAGAGGAACTGCCGAGGAATCCGTCCGAGCCTTCGGGGGTTTATCTTCTGAATGATTATGCCTTGGCTAGCCGTCTGTCTTATTTCCTTTGGAGCACCATGCCCGATGAGGAGCTTTGGGAGTTGGCCAATTCGGAAAAGTTGTTGGAGCAGCAAGAGGCTCAGGTCCATCGAATGCTCCGCGACCCGAAGTCAGCTTCGTTCGTCCGAAACTTTTCCGGGCAATGGCTGCAAATCCAAGACTTGGATTTAGTTTCTCCCGACCAAGAAAGGTTTACTGATTTTTCCTTTGAAATGAAAAAGGCAATGAAGCTGGAAACGGAGAATTTCTTCGCTTATCTGTTGCGCGAGAACCGGCCGATTGGAGAGTTTCTCACCGCTGATTATACTTTTGCCAACAAAATGCTTGCGGATTTTTACGAACTTGAAGGGGACTTTGGAGAAGGGTTTGAGAAAGTTTCCCTTGCTCCGAACTTTCTGCAACAAAGGGGCGGACTTCTGACGCATTCCTCCATTCTTACCGTAACTTCGAATCCGACTCGTACTTCACCCGTCAAGAGAGGGCGTTGGGTGTTGGATAATTTGTTGGGAACCCCCCCCAAGGACCCTCCTCCTGACATACCGGAACTGGAGGAGGGAGCAGGAGATCGCTCGGCCCGCATGACACTTCGACAACAACTCGCCAAGCACAGCCAAAGCGCCTCTTGCGCGTCCTGTCACGTAAATATGGATGCAATGGGTTTTTCCCTCGAGAATTTCAATGCAATCGGACAGTGGCGGACCAAGGAAAACGGTCTGCCCATCGATACTGAGGGTGAACTTGGTACTGGGGAAAAATTTTCTGGTCCGAGAGAGTTGCAACAATTTATCATCAATGAGAAGTCCTTTGCCTTCGCTCGTTGTCTGACGGAAAAAATTCTTACCTATGGCATTGGCAGAGGAATGGAATATCAAGACCGGTCTTCGGTCGAAAAAATTGCTCAGGAAGTAATCGCTAAGCAACTGGGATTGGCGGACCTTTTGGTTTTGGTGACAAAAAGCAAACCATTTACCCATGCTCGAACTTTCCTCGACCAAAGATAAAATTTGTCTATTTTTCAGAAAAAGAGATATTAGTATTGTATGACTTCATTCATCCAAGGCCGGCGAACCTTCTTGCGCGGGTTGGGCGTTTCACTTGCCCTTCCAAGTTTGGAATCCTTCGGACGAGGAGTTTCTGCGCCAAACATTCCCTTGCGCATGGGTTTTTCCTACATACCCAATGGGGTGATCATGGAGCACTGGCGCCCCAAGGAATTTGGAACAAAATTCACATTTCCCAAATCCCTGGCTCCCCTTGAAGCCAGGAAAAACGACATTCAGGTGTTAAGCGGTCTGGATCATACCAAGGCAAACGCCAATGGTGACGGAGGCGGAGATCACGCTCGGGCAGGCGCCACCTTCCTCACCGGATGCCAAGCAAGAAAAACGGCAGGGCGGGACATAAGGATCGGAATTTCGGTTGATCAGGTTGCGGCTGAACACTTTAAGGCACAAACCCCTTTGCCGTCTCTCGAATTGAGTTGCGACGCCTCGAGAAGGTCTGGGAAATGCGATTCCGGATACAGTTGCGCCTACCAATATAATTTGTCTTGGAAGACTGAATCGATTCCCATGCCTGCGGAATCCAACCCCCGCTTCGTTTTCGAACGTCTCTTTGGCAAATCCGACTATGCGGCGGATCAAAGAGCCGTTCGAAAACGCATCGCTCGGGATAAAAGCGTCTTGGATTTTGTCTTGGAGGATGCCAAAAGAATGCGGTCCCGATTAGGGTACGATGATTCACAAAAGCTCGATGAGTATTTTGTTGGGGTTAGGGAAGTGGAATCGAGGATCAACGGCAGACTGAAGGAACAGCAAAACCTGACGGAATTGGATTGTCCGGATGGGATTCCCGGTGAGTACCAGGATCATATCCGTACGATGTTCGATTTGCAGGCTTTGGCCTATCGTTCGGATATCACGCGGGTTGCCACCTTCTTGCTTGCTCATGATGGGAGCAATCGGAGTTTCAGGGAGATCGGCGTCGCCGAAGGTCATCACAGCCTGTCCCACCACCGTGATGATTCTCTGAAAAAGCAAAAGCTTGCCGAAATCGACCGTTTTTACTCCGAACAGTTTGCTTACTTTTTGGAAAAGCTCGCAGGTTTCAGGGAATCCGACGGAAGTCGTCTCTTGGATCATTGTATGATCGTTTACGGGGGTGGCATTAGTGATGGAAATCGTCATCGCCACGTGGACCTTCCCATCTTGTTGGCCGGCGGTAAATCCCATGGATTAAGCACTGGCAGGCATCAGGATTATTCCGGAAAACTGGAAAACTTTTCCATTAAAGAAAGAGAAGACTTTTCCAAATCAAAAGATGGGTTTGGCGTACCGATGACCAATTTGTATCTGGGCCTTTTGAACAAGATGGGTGTGGATGCCGAAACTTTGGGCGATAGCACGGGAAAGATTCGAAATCTTTAACGAAGCCGAGGCAACGGGGTTCGCGAAAGGCCCGAATTGGGAGGATTTGTCGACCCATTCGGAATTTTAGCCAAGGGCTTTTCTTTAAAGGAAAACCTTGCCAATTCCTTTAATTTTCAGAAGCTATGGGAATAACACTTGCCCGTGAATAGCCTCTATAGAATATTCTTCTTTTCATTAGGAAGCGTATGTTTACTCATTGTTCCCTTGTTTTGGTTGGCGTTGGCTTTTGAATACTCGGCCTTGGAAAACTTTATTCTTCGACTCACCAAAACACAGTTCGTAGGTTATCCGATTCCGGAAATCATAGGCGCTTCCTTCGATGAAGGCTTCGAGCAGAATGCCCAACGAATCAAGATGGCCTTTAGCATAATGCTCGCGTCCTATGCCCTTCTGCTGATTGCAGTTAGTTATTTGGATAGGGTTGGAATGATGCTTAGAATTCTTTCTGCCGGAATATTTCTTCCCCTTTTCGCTACCCTGGTTTATTTTTGGATAACCTTTAACATGGATGACCATGTAATTTCAAAAACCGAAAAATCGGAATTGTTTCAATTTACCGTTTATGCCTTGTTTCTATCCGTCTTTTTGTTTTGGTTCGCATTCAGAAAACGACCTCATGGAAAAAAACTTGTCGCTCCCAATTCTCCCAGACAACTAGTTCCCGAGGTTTCTGTCTCGAAAGCGGAATCCGCGGATCCCGAAGAGCCCGAAAGTTTAAACGAGACAACGCAGTCGGAGTCTTCACCTGAAGGAGAGGAGAACCTGAAACCAACGTCGGTTACGGAAGAAAACGATGAGAATGCTTCGCTCGCCGAGGAGGATTCCCCTGAAGACCCGGGCTCACCTGAAATTGAAATCCAGTCCGAACCCGATATCGAGGAAGCGACTTTAAATCAGGGAGAAGTTCTGGAAGAGGATTCGGGTGAGGAAGATGAGCCAAGCGAATTGCAAGAAGAGCATGCCGTTGCATCGAATCAATCCACGTCAAAGGAGCCAAGCTCGCATGATGCTGATGAACCGCACTCCTTCCCAGAGGACGAAACGGATCACATAAAGCCTGATGATTCCATGAAGGAAAATCAAGAAATGGAAACCAACCTATCCATCTCGGCGGATGACGAATCCGAAGAACCGGAACCAGTTCAAGTTTCTGCCGGTGAAACCGAGCCCCAAGCTTCCACGGACGAAATAAAATGAGAAAAATCATTTCAATTCTCCTTACCGCCACGCTTTTTTCATTGAGTCTTTTCATTTTGGAAGGGGCATTTTTTCGCTTGGTTGACTGGTATGCCAAGTATCGCTTGAGTTTAGCTTGGGGAGAGGCGGGCAAAGGTAATTTCAACGAATACCTGAAGAAATTGCCGATGGATCATTTCAGGCAGCCTCCATCCGAGTTAGCCGTTGCCGAAGATCCATCATTCAAAGCGTTGGAAGAGCATCAATACGCTTCCAAAATCATGAGTTTCTCGAGGCCTTTGCGAGATAAGTTCAAGGATGTAACGGAAGAAACTCTTGATCCCTTGGTCAATTTCGAGATCAGAGATTTCGGACCTGTTCGCAGCGTTGTTTTACCGGGATGGAAAAGATCCGCTTCTCCGGAGGAAGTTCGGCGTAAAATGGCTCGCAGAATCGGTGATTCCATAGAGTTTTCCCGAGGACTGTTTGTTTTTTTGCAGGAAAAAAACAACGATGAGGATTTTGCCGAAGACTTCAAGAGACTTGAACCAACCTTTGGTTTTCTGCTTAACCAAGGAGTTGCCTGTTCCCTCTTGCCTGTAGATTCTTCGACGGATTTGCTTGAAAAAGCTAGATTTCTAAAGGCGAGGTACTCTGACATTGCAGAAAATCTTTTGGTAAGCGCAGGACAGAATACTGGTCATTATTTACTGGAGGCTTGTTCGGTTGACCCAGACCTATTCAAGGCGGTGATGGTCAGGGAATTCAAGGTTTTGCCACCCCCCCCATCTTACCGAGGCCTTCCATGGTTTTTGGCCGAACTCGAGGCCCAAGGTCTTTCTGACAATGAAGCCCTTGGAAATGCCCTGAAATGGGTCAACCGCTGCAGGGATGCCGATCAGTTATACCCTTCGAGATTGGGAGGAATGTTACGGGTAAGCAATCGTAAGGAAAATTCGGCAATCTCTTCTTTTTGCGTGGCCTTTATTTTGGAAAATTTAAATTTTCTGGAAAATGTCGGAGACCGTTGGCCGAAAGCAGAAGTGCTCGCAGCAAATTTGTCCGATGACGAACCAGAACCCTTTGTCAAAAAACCAAAGGCATCACCCGAAGGCGAAACCTTTGACATTGTCAAAGTCGAAGAGTCCATTCGAGAAATCGAACAACGAGATGCAAAAGAGTCATCTCCAAAAGTGGCAATGTTTGATTGTGATATTGTTCGCGGTTATAGAGAGATTCATGCGAACGATCCTGAATTGTCTTTGATCAGCAATCGTGATTTGGTTTTGAAACTTGGACTTGGTTTTGAGAAAATGGGTGAGGGGGTTTTGGATAAGGTGGGAGAGCGAGATCCTTTGTTCTATCGGTTTTACCAGTCGTTACGGATGATTCAATCAGTGGAATCCCCTTTGAATTAAGTACATTTGATTGCCTTGGTCATTCTGCGTTAGAAGCCAAACGGCATTAGAAACGAACGATCTTCTCGTTCGCACATGATCTGGTAAGGGAACTGGACTGATTGCCCAGTTTTTTAGGGCAGGAAAAAATACCCTTTACACGAAGCGGGTGACTCCGGGGACCGGAGGTTCGGGAGTTGGCATGGATTGATCCCAGTCGAAGGTAGCGGGAACGAGACTCTCCTTCGAATTCAATGCATCCTGGTAGGAAATTTTCTGCCCTGTGTATGCGACCATTCTTCCAAGAATGGCAACCATGGTACTGTGGGCCGAACGCTCTCCATCATTGAAAGGATCTCCCGAACGTATGGAAGCGAATAGTTCGTCATGCTCGGTTTGGTACATGTCGTTTTTCGGACCGCGGTAACGCCAGGATTCGTCATCTCCTATAATCGTATGCCTGTTTTTCGCGGAACAGACACCCTTGGCCCCGAATAGTTCCAGCTCATAGCTGCCGAAGGTTCCATTTTGTTGCCTGGAGAAATGGTAACCCTTGGCCCCGTTCTCCCATTGGTACACGCAGGCAAAGTGATCGTAGATATTTCCATATTTGTCGGGATCGTCATAGACTTGTCGACCTCCGGAGCCTTCGGCGTGAACCGGAAGCTGCTCACCCATGGCCCATTGCATCATATCAATGCAATGCACTGCCTGTTCAACGATCGAATCTCCGGATAGCCAAAGGTGGGCGTTCCAGTTTCTCATTTGCGCTTCAAGATCACCCCATCCCTCTTCCCGGGTTTTTTTCCATACTTCACCGCCGTTGTAGGTGCTGTACATCGCCCGCAAATCACCGAGCGCCCCATCCTGTATGCGCTTGAAAATTTCTTGCTTGGGATAGTGATGCCTCCAGCAAAAGCCGGACATGAAGCCAAGCTTTTTCTCTTTGGCTTTTTTGGCCAAATCGATCACCTTGCGAACGCCCGGAGCATCCACCGCAACAGGTTTCTCAAAAAAACAATGCACGCCTTTTTCCACCGCATAGGCGAGATGTTCTGGGCGGAAGGCCGGCGGAGAAGTCAGGATGACAACGTCGACTCCCGAATCGATTACTTTCTTGTAAGCGTCAAAGCCCGAAAAGGTGGTTTCGGGCGTAACTTGGTATTTGTCTCTGCCACGAGCCTGAAGGATTCGACTTCTAAGGCTAATCCGGTCTTCAAAAAGATCACCGATGGCGGTTAGGGCCACGTTTTCATCAGCACCCATCGCTTGGGCCGCGGCTCCACTTCCACGGCCTCCAATTCCAACTAATCCAATTTTCAAGACTTTTTCGTCTTTTGCCGCTTTGGCAATGTGCGGGGCGGATAAAAGCGTTCCTGCGGATAGGAGGGATCCGGATTTTACGAAATCCCTGCGAGTGCTGTGCAAATTATTCATATGAGACCATTCTTATTGAAAATTAATCGATTTAAAAGTTTTTAAATGATCTGAACGGCAAATTCCACACCTAAGCTGACCCTGATATCATAAGTCTTAGCTTTTGCATTTTTGGGTTCTTATCCTAATGTTTATTTGCAAAAGCGCTCAACTTGGTTTGTCATTTGCGTTGTAGACTGATCTAAGCAAACACCACCACTCCAAACCATGAACAATAAAATCCTTTGCGTGGATGACGAAGAATCTATCCTAAAAGGATTCCAATTGAATCTGCGGAAGGACTTTGAGGTACATCTTGCATCCGATGGACTGGAAGGCTTGGAGGTGTTTGGGAGAGAAAACGATTTTGCGGTGGTTTTGTCGGATATGCGAATGCCCCAAATGGATGGAGCCACGATGCTTGCAGAAATCAAAAAGCGTAACCCAGAGGTGGTCACGGTCTTACTTACGGGCTACACGGATTTCGAATCGGCGATGGCTGCGGTGAACGAAGGGAACGTTTTCCGAATGCTTTCCAAGCCTTGTCCCCCTGAAACCTTGATTCGAGTGCTCAAGGATGCGGTGGCGCAAAACGACCTTATTACGGGAAAGCGCATCCTTTTGGATAAAACCCTTAGGGGAGCGGTGGACGCCTTGGCCCAATCTCTTTCAACGGCAAAACCTCTCTTCTTCGGACGAGCGCAAAGAGTTCGAAGGGTGGCAAACGAACTTGCCGCAATGATGAATGTGGCCAATTCTTGGAGGGTGGACGTGGCGGCGGTTTTTTCCCAATTGGGATATATTTCCCTACCTGAAGCCGTTTCCGAAGACGTTTATTACAAAAGAAAATTGGAAACGGAAATTAAGGAAATCGTCAAGCGGCTTCCAGAAGAGACTGCCACTATAATCGACAAGATTCCCGGCCTGGAGGAAGTCGGTGAAATCTTGAGCAAAATCGACGTGCAGCACCGGTTCGAAGAGGACGACCCGGAGGGTTTGCGCCTTGCGGCATCCATTCTTAAAGTGGCTTTGGATTTCGATTTCTACGAAGAGCAAGGGCACGCAAAGAGTATAATCGTACAAACCTTACTGAGCAGACCCAACGAATATGACCCGAAAGTTTGTAAGTGTCTTTCCGAAATTCTGGTCGTAACCGAACAAACCTTCAAACTCGAACAAATACCCATGAAGGATCTTGATGTGGGTATGCGCCTTGCTCAAGATTTGAGACTCGACGAAGATGGTTTTCTGGTGGCGTCCTCAGGTGCGGACGTAGACCGTCAATTGCTTAAGGTCATTAGAAATTACAATTCCTGTTATTTGGAGACCCCGTTTCCCAAAAAAATTCAGGTTACCATACCCATTGGCTCATAAGCCCAGGAATCGGAAGGCTTTTCATTGAAGGTAAGAACCCATCTTCTCATTTTGGTTAGTTCTGGATTGGGAGGAGCCCTGTTGTTGAGCCTTATGGCATTTCTAACCGTTAATCATTACAGTAAAAGTAGTGAAGCTCTGAGCAAGAACCTGATCGACTTTAGGAACGAAAGGATTTTCGAATTTTCCGATAACCTGACCCGTGCGACCAAAGAGCTTTTTTTGAGAATGGAATCGCTCAAGTTCAATGCCCACGAAGCTTTGTACGGAGATGAAATGCCTTTGATCAAGGAGGCTTACAATCAATACGCCGATGCTTTCATCAAAGATCGAGAATATTATGATACGGTGAGTGAGATTGGCTTGTCGGATGGCTCGAATCTCGTCGAATATCTTACCGAAGGACACTTCAAGCAAAGGATTCTCGATTTGGAGGGGTCACTTAAGGCATTGAACCGTGTCCAAGTATCCTTCTCCGGCATAAGCAAATTTTCGGAAGAAGCCACTCGTCTTAACAAGTATGCCCCAAATTTTCCTGAAAACCGAAAGAAAATCCTTTTGGAAAAAAGACTCTTAATCATAAAGTCGCGTGAAAACTTCCTTAACAAAAACCAAATTAATTCAGATACAGCCGTTGGAAACCTTTTTGCAATCATGCGCCCGGAAATCGTTCGCGTTAATACGGATTTCAAGGAAAAATACCAGTTGGTCAATCAATTGATTGATGCCATGGAAGCGGTGAACCAACAAGTGAAACGCATTCAGGAGTCTGACTTGAAAAGCCAAGTGGAAGAATTGGAGGGAGAAAAAACCAGTAGCATGATCATCTTGGGTTTGTTGGCTTTCGCCTTTTTGGCAATCATTGCCTTCATTTCGATAAGCACCTACAGGACCTTGGCCAACCCAATCCGAAAACTCGAACAAGCTGCGACGAATTCCTTGGATTTGAATATGCCTTTCACCATGGTTGAAACGGGACCCTTCGAGATTCGTTCTTTGACTAGCAGGCTCAAAGGACTCGTGATCGGGTTGGAGGAGACGGTTAAGACGAGAACAGCATCCTTGCAGCAGAAAACCAATCAATTGCAGGAAGAAATCAAGCAAAGAAGAGAACTGGAGACTCAACTTGTTCATGCTCAGAAAATGGAGGCGATCGGACAGTTGGCTTCTGGAATCGCCCATGAAATTAATTCACCCTCCCAGTTCGCCAATGATAACATTCTTTTCCTCAAGGATGCCGTGGATGGCTTTATCGCCCAAATTCAAGGAAAAGCAGAGGCTCCTGACGAAAAGGAACTTACGTTTCTTACCGAAAATGCTCCGGAAGCCGCCACCCAGGCTGCGGAAGGGATTTCCAGGATTACCACCATCGTAAAGTCGATGAAGAATTTTGCCTACCGGGACGCAGCTTCGGAAAAGAGACCGAATGATCTTAATCAGGCCGTTCGGTCCACCGTGGTGGTGGCAACCAATGAATGGAAATATCATGCGGAGCTACAGTTGAATTTGGATGAGGCTTTACCGATGGTGCCTTGCAATATCGGTGAAATCAACCAAGTGGTTCTTAACCTGATCGTTAACGGCGCTCATGCCATACGAGATCGATTCTCCGGAGATGAGAAAGGCTTGATTATAGTCTCCACCAAGCACTACCCCCAAGCGAACTGTGTGGTTGTTATGATTAATGACAATGGGGGAGGTATTCCGGAAAAAGTCCAAGATCGAATTTTCGAACCTTTTTTCACCACCAAAGAGGTAGGAGTCGGTACGGGGCAAGGCTTGGCCATTGCCCATAATGTGATCGTGAAGTCCCATGGAGGCCAAATTTGGTTTGATAGTAGACCGGGGGAGGGTACGACCTTTTACATAAAACTTTTCTTGAACCAGAAAGGCTCAACCTAGCCAAAGAATCAGATTAATCCGAATGAAAGAAAAAGGAATCACAGGCTTCGCTTTGGTTTTTCTCCTGTTGTCTTCTTGCACCGATGTGGTCGAGCGGAACAAGTCCTACGGCGATGGCAACGATAGCTACTTGTTGCCCATCGAAGATAAAAAGAAATTCTCCGAAAAGCAGGTTAAGCTTCTCAAAGACTTGGGTTACGAATTAATTCGAGCGGGAGAATTCAAGATGGGAAGCCCCTTCCACGAACCCGGGCGACCTCCGGTCAAGAATACCAACGACGAAGATCCACTCAATGATGAGGATGAGGAAAGACTGACCACGGTTCGATTGAGTAATGATTACTTCATTGGGAAGTTTGAAGTTTCGAATGCGGAGTGGGCTCTGATTTGGAAGTCAAATGTAGAAAAACTAAGTTCTCCCACCGAACCGGTCACGCAGGTTTCCCATACCCGGGCAATGGCTTACTGTAGAGAATTGACCAGACTGATGCAAATTATGGAAATTCTTCCGGAAAACACCATTTGTCGATTGCCCACGGAAGCCGAATGGGAATATGCCTGTAGGGCAGGCAACGATGGCGTGCATGGCTTCATGATGAGCGAAGGAGATCAATCGGAATTCAAAAACGTTTTTAATGCGGATGATGCCAATTTTGCCAGATCATCCGGATCCAGCGGGCAAACCAAGTTGTATGGAAGCGACCTGTCGAGCTACTCCTTCAAGGATTTCTCAAAGAACAAATGGGATCTCTATCACATGCATGGAAACGTTCGCGAATGGTGCTATGATTTGTATGGCGTGCAATACGAGAACCCTTTTTCACGCGAAGTATCAATCGACCCCATAGGAAGATTGGAAGGAAAATATAGGGTTTTGCGTGGAGGAAGCTTTCGAACCTATTGGACGAAATGCCGGTCTGCAGCGAGAGATTTCGCGGAGCCTTACACGATGAAGGATGACATAGGATTTCGTGTGGTCATCGGGCATCCAATTCGCTGAGAAAATCTTCCAAGCGTTCCCGAACGATTTTGGAAGGCAGGGAAAAGACCGTAACTCGGTCGACTCGGGCAATATTAATGCCAAGGCATTTTCCATTTAGGTCAAAAACCGGACCTCCCATAGCCTCTCTCTCAAGAGGAAGATCGTGTTGAAAAACCAGAGGGAAGTTATCCTTGCGTTTGGAAACCGGTCCACTCATCTGCATGTTTCGATTGAAGAGATCGAAGGTGACCGAACGGTGTCCGAGGGTAATCCTAAAGTCTCTGTCGTCGCCTTTTCGAAGTATGGATAATACGACGACATCGCCGGGGTCTTTGTCATTCACAAGGTCAACAACATGGTTACTTGTCTTAACCCGCCGACCATCAACCTTAGTAATTAGGTCTCCTGAAAGCAAACCTGCCTTATCGGCTGCGGCCTGTGGAACCACTTCGCGAATCGTTATACCTTGGGGAGATTTTGAGCTAGATCCTAGAATCACCCCCATCACCCCTCCTTCCCGCTCAATGGGACGGGTTTTACCACTGGCTACGCCAACCCTAATTTCCTGGAGCTCATGAAATGCTGAGAGCACCCACGAACCATTTTCCAAATTGCTGAGATTGCTCCAGCGAACCGCAGGAAATTCATCGCCCTCACCAATCAATTGGTAAAGCGCCAAGTCAGTTGGTTCATGACGCTTGCGAATCCGAAGAGCATATCTTTCGCCATTGGCGAGTGAAGCTTCACGAGCGCCAATGCACGAACTTGCCTTGGTGAGAACAAGTCCGCTTGGGTCGACTAAAAGTCCAAGGGCAATGAGCTTACCATTTCTTTCCAAGCGAACGGTAGTCCTAAGAGCCTCTTCCTTCGCTTCCGCAAAGGCTCTTTGCGTGGATTTTCCGTTGAGCCTCAGTTCATACCCTAGGAGTCTCGACTGATTTTCGTCCTCCAAAGCGAAGACTTGGAGAGTCAAAAGAGAAGCCATCCATGAAAAGCGCTTCATTCCTCGGACCTTCTGCCCAATTTTATTTCCGACGAAAGAAGATTCCCATCTCTTTCATAAGTGAGACGGACGAGCTCACCCGGTTTCTTTTGAGAAACTGAAATGGTCAGGTTTTCGCGAGTGGATAAAAACTTCCCATCCATTTGAGTGAGCAGGTCGCCAGCATGAATGCCGGCCTTTTCGGCAGGAGTGCCTTCGAGCACTCCAATAACAAGTAACCCTCTGGCCGATTCTTGACAGGAAATTCCGAGGAAACCTCCCTCGGCCAATGATTCAAGCGTGAGGATGGATTGATCCCGAAAAAAGTCCCAATTCGCATGAAAGGATTCTATGGGAATATGGAAATTTTGATCCGGCTGAGTTGAAACCCGACTATGTATTGCGATAACCTTACCCTCAAAATCAAAAAGGGGTCCACCGGAGTCTCCTCCCAATAGCCGACTGTCCGTTTGCATGGTTTCGTCCTTCTTGCCGATGATCCTTCCCAGTCTTACGATAACCCCTCTTCGGCTATCAAAACCTCCCGGGTGACCAAGCGCAAAACACCAATCCCCAACAGAAGACAAGTCCTTTGCGGAAATCGGAGCGAAGGGCAGATCCTTCCTGCCTTTGATTTGGAGCATTCCAGCATCGGAAAGTTCGGAACCTCCCAAGGAAACCGCAGATAGTCTTTTGCCGTCATGCAACCGAACTTTCATTCTTTTCCCCGTTGAGCCAATGACGTGAGCGGCTGTTAGGACCAAGCCTTCGGGTGAAATGATGACTCCACTTCCAGCCCCATCACCGGTTTCGATGGAAACGACCGATTTCTCCGCTTCTGGCAGCAGAGATTGCAGTTGCGATTGGATTTCTCTGAGATCTTCAAGACTTTGCGGTGAGGTTTTTTCCCAAGCTTGCTTCTCCAAGACTTCTCCCGGGAGTTGGGAGAATAAGCATAGTTGGACGTGCAAAAGAAGGAAAAATCTAAAAGACATATACGAATTCAAACACCGTAAATCCAAAAGAGCAAATATGCTGTGCTCGCTTAGGTCTCTTTTTTGCGATCAACCAGAAAAGTCAAAAGCCTCTTGCGAATGCTTGGAAAAGGAGTTTCCTCCGCTAAGTAAACCAGAGGCGCGGAGGGGTCCGTACTGCTTGTAGGCATCAAAACATAGCGGAAGTTTCGCATCCAAAGACTTTCTTGGCCAAGAAAGACCAAATCGGGTAAAAATTCGGGGGCATCACTTTGTGAGATAATTTTCAGGGTAGCCTCCATTTTGTCAGGGGAAAGAGTGTTTCTTTGGAGACTTACGCCTTCCCTCATTTCAAAGTCTTCCATTCTCTTTGCAAATTGCAAGTCGTGAGCATGATTCATAAAAATCGTAAGGTTTGGTCTTTCGGACCATAAATCCCCATTGACCCCGCCAAAGCCATTCTTCGCAAAAACGAACTGTCCTCTGCTAGGTGCCGCTAAGTAACGGGCAAATTGTAGGGCTAACTGAGGATTCTGCGTGTTCCCGTTAAGTTTTGCGAATAAGAGAACGCTCTCCGTAGTTGAATTCGCGGAGTGACTTTGAGGTATGAAAGCAACGGGAATTCGTTCTGCGGATGGGACCCTCGAAGAAGGGTCATCGAGAAACTGACTTTCGGGCAAAACAGACAAATCGGAAATCGCGAATTCCTTTTGAGCGGAAAGGGTTTCCCGTATCATGCCTTCATTTGGAAAATAGGAAAAACTTACTTCTACGCTCATTTCCTCCTCAAAGGAGGAGCCGATGGATTCCATGCATTGCCGGAGGCAAGAAAGGGCTCTTACTTCTAACTTTTGACTTTTCTCGACCTTGGGGATTTGCTTCCAAACCACTAGCATCGATGCAAGGACGAACATCGATAATAAGGATAGAAAAACGCCGGTGTATTTCGGGGTTTTGAAATGTTTGGTTCCAGCCGGATCAAACGCTTTCATCATCTTACTCGGAACCTTTTAAGAGATATGTGTGGCTGTTGGAGCTCAGAAAAGTTTTTCGTTCACAGTCCTCAAAATTTTGAGAATCGGCTTCCTTTTAACGTAACTGCCTACTTCGTCCATCGAGATCCACCGGCGCGTTCTCAGAGAAGACTCCGGCCAATCCTTAAAAACCTTGTGAACCTTGAAAGGGTAATAAGTGAATTGTTTGCTTTGCCTTTCGAATGAAAGGGGCTGATCAATGATTTTACCGGAAATGCCTGCCTCTTCATACGCTTCGAGTTGTGCGGTTCGGGTAGGACCCAGTCGTTTGATCAGGTTACCTTTCGGCAGGGACCATTTCCCACCAAGGGTGGTGACTAAAAGTATCTCAAACTTTCCGCACTTTAAATTACGGTACGGAATTACTCCAAGTTTGCATGCACAATTATTTCCCATAAATGAAACGAACCACCAAAATAATCCATATCAGGAACAGAAATTAGAACAAGCCTTAACTGTGCGTTGATTCTTATGAGAGCTTGAAAAGATGAAGAAATGACCGAGCATACCCGTCCGGACAAATCCTTGGTTACAAGCAACTCAACAGGCGAGAGACAAACTGAAGAGAGAATTTTACAGCATGTGGCGACCAAGAATTCTGAACGAAGCGCGTGCTCTTTTCTTGCTCCTTTTCTCACTTGAATTACTTTAGTGTAATTCATAGTCATGCTTGAGGTCAACCAACTCACCAAATCCTACCCTTTGCGTGGAAAGCAGGCGATGCCGGTGGTTCAAGTAGATACCTTTTGTATCCAATCGGGAGAGACTCTTGCCATGTATGGCGAAAGCGGTTCCGGAAAAACGACCTTCCTTAATCTTTTGGCGGGAATTCTTTTGCCGGACGAGGGCAGCATTTGCCTGGATGGCACGGAGCTATCCGTACTTTCCGAAAACCAAAGAGATCTCCTGCGGGCACGATCCATTGGCTATGTTTTCCAATCATTTCATCTTCTTCAGGGGTGTACGGCCTTGGAAAACGTTTTGTTGGCCATGTCTTTTGCAGGTAATGTGGAAAGAGAATGGGCAGAAATGATGATAACGCGTGTGGGCTTGAAGGAACGCATGCATCATAAACCGGGAGAGTTGTCGGTCGGGCAGCAACAACGGGTGGCCTTGGCTCGTTCCTTGGTGAATCGTCCCAATCTTTTGCTGGCTGACGAGCCGACTGGCAATTTGGACCCCAAGAATGCAGCAGAGGTTCTCGATATCATGCGGAATTTATGCTTGGAGAACCATGCGAGCCTATTGCTTGTAAGTCATGATGAAAAAATAGTTGCTGGATTCGAACGACAAATCGATTGGTCCGAACTAAATGGCGCCAACCCCCTCCGGGAGACTGAGTAAGAATGATTCGTCCAGGCTTGAGAACCATCTTGTTTCTGGCGCAGAAGGGCTTTGGACAACACGCATTCTCATCCTTAGTGGCTTCCCTTACCATTGCATTGGCAGCCGGCTTGTTTCTGAGCACCTTTAAAATAAAAGAGGAAGCAAATAAGGCCTTTTCCAATGCATCGGGAGGCTTTGATGCAGTTTTGGGAGCTCGCGGGTCCAAGCTCCAGTTGATTTTAAATGCGCTTTTCCATCTTGAGGCATCTCCCGGAAACCTTTCATGGGAACAGTATGAGACGATTTTAAAGACGCCGGGCGTTCGTGAGGCTTTCCCAATTGCCGTGGGAGACAATTACTTGGGGTATCGGTTGGTCGGCACTCTCCCAAACCTTTTCACTGATCACCAGTGGAGACCCGGTGAGAATTACAAAGTCCAGAAGGGCGGTAGAATCTTTACGGACTCGGCAAAGGAGGCATTGGTCGGTTCGATGGTTGCCCGAAAGTTAAACCTTAAGATCGGAGACCGCTTTCATCCCTATCATGGATTGACTTACAAAGAGGAAAGCAAGCACTCGGACATTTACGTGGTTGTCGGACTTTTGGAGGCAACAGGCACCCCGGCTGATCGAGTCATTTGGATTCCGATCAAAGGAATTCAGTTGATGGAGGGACATGACGCGTCGATGGCTCAATCCGTGAGCGCAGTTCTTTTGACTCTTAAGGGAGCGGCGGGCTTTTCCTTGGATTTGAAATATAACAAACAGGGTGATCGAGCTACCCTTGCCTGGCCCGTCGCCTCGATCTTGGGCAGTTTTTTCAACAAACTGAACTGGTTTGAAGATGTTCTCTCGTTGGTCGCTTACATGGTCGCCTTTATTGGATCAATGATCATCTTTGCCACGCTACGCTCGGCCATGAACGAACGCATTCGTGAATTTGCCATCCTCAGATGTTTGGGCGCGAGTCGTAGGGACGTGACCTTTGTAGTCTTGGCGCAATCAATTATGATTTCTTTCCTTGGAGCCTTGGGCTCGCTTCTATTCTCTTTTGTGATTCATTCCATTACGGCTCGCCTCATCCGTGAGCAAACCGGTGTTGTGATGGAGGGAATAGCCATTGATCAAGCGACAATCACCACGTTTTTCGCGCTATTGCTCATTGGCTTGTTAAGCGGATTGCTGCCTGCCTTGCAAGCTTACCGGGTCAACCTAAGCGAAAACCTCAAGCCGAGAACCTGATTTGAATTCTTGAGAAGATGACCGAAAACTTTATGCTTCTGAAAATCGCTTTTCGTTCATTCCGCATCAATCTATGAATCTTCATGCCATCAAAATTCCTGGATGGATTGGGGTTGTGCTTTTTATGGCGTCATGTGGAGATCTGCAGCAAAAATCAGACAAAGGCATTGAAGTGGCTCAGGACATTGTCGGCGAACCGATCGAAGGAAATCACATTGTCGGCGAACCCATTCTGTCCGGCAACGAAACCAGTTTGTCTATGGATGATGAGAACCAAACGATCATCGAAGAAGGTTTTGTGGCAAACGGAAAAAGGCTTCCACTTGATGAAAACAATTCAAATGTTGAGGAGTTTGGAGAATTGCCTCCGATGGAAGAGGGAAGCGAATACAAGCCTGTGGCCTTTCGAGCGCTGCAGGAATTTGAATACAACGTTGATTGGGAAAGCGATGGAAAGGAATTTGATTTTTCAGCTTATGCGGAAAGGGTTCCGGAAACCGTAAGAAAAAGGTCGGGAACCAAAGTTGCGGTGGAGGGATTCATGATCCCGACCATTGTCGATGAAAACAACTTGGTAAAGGAATTCCTACTGTTGCCCGATCAAATGAGTTGTTGTTTTGGGCAAACTCCCGAAGCGAACGGTTGGGTAGTTGTTGCTGCCAGCGAAGGAGTTGAGGTTCTGATGGATCGAATAATCAGGGTTACCGGAGTGCTTGTCGTGGAGGAACGATGGGACGAAGAGTTTTTCGTGGGACTGTATCACATGCAGTGCCGGGAGATTACCGGCCCCGCTTTGTGACTTAGGCTCGAGCCTATTCCTTTTTGACAGACTTTTCGGAAGATCCTACGACAACCTTTTTCATGTAGTCTGGGTCTTTGACCGAACCGTTGTTGGAAGAGGAACCCAGCTTAATGTTATCTACGAATTCCATGCCTTTTATAACCTTGCCCCAAATCGTGTATTGGTTGTCCAGAAAGGGTGCGGGCTCAAAGCAAATGAAGAATTGGCTGTTGGCGCTATTCGGGCTTGCGGCTCTCGCCATGGAGCAGGTTCCTTTCTCATGCTTGCGGGAATTGAATTCGGCGGGTAAATCCGGCATCTCGGAGCCACCGGTTCCGACTCTACCGGAATTGAAATCCTTTTTGTTTCCAAATTCAACGTCCCCAGTTTGAGCCATGAATCCTTCGATGACTCGATGAAAGGCGACTCCATCATATTTTCCCTCACTGGCGAGTTTTTTGATTCGCTCGACGTGTTTCGGGGCATCTTCAGGATAAAGCTCGATCACCACATCTCCGTCCTTGAGTTCGATGGTAAGAGTGTTTTCCATATCCGCTTTGTTTTTGGTTTGAGCTTCGGTCATGAGTACAGGAAGCAAGAGCACGAGTAACGCGAGGTACTTCTTCATAATGTTTAGATCAGGGTGTAGGGGTAAGTTGATGATAATGGGGCTTATTTGGGTGAGGTCGACATTAATCGATATATCTCTATCTCTAGGTTAAATGGGACAAGAGGGAACTAAATCAATTCCACCAAAGGGTTGCCTTTGTCAGAAAGAGTGAAAGGCCTTCTCGTAGGCGAATAGATGATCTCGTCCAACGGAAGCCCGAGGCAATAGGCAATGGTTGCATTGAAATCGGGAATTTCGACTCTTTGATCGGTGACTCCTCTTCCTTCGTCGTCCGTCTTGCCCCAAACTTGTCCGCCGCGAATCCCGCCTCCGGCAAGCATGCATGAAAACGCCTTGGGGTAGTGGTCGCGTCCTTCGTTGACGTTAATGTTGGGGGTTCGCCCGAATTCCGTAGCCAATACGATCAAGGTTTCATCCAACATGCCACGATTGTTCAAATCATCCAGGAGAGCCGATAGCGCTTGGTCCAATATGGCGGTTCTTTCCGGAACCCGGGTGAAGTTGTTTTGGTGGGTATCCCAACCACCGAGTTGCACTTCAACGAAACGAACTTGTCGTTCAACCAATCGGCGGGCCAAAAGCACGCCTTGCCCGAAATGGTCATCACCATAGGAGTTCCTTAGGGCTTCAGGTTCTTCCGAAAGATCGAAAGCCTGAAGGTCCTGGCTCTTCATTAGGCGTACCGCGTCATCATACATATCGGAATAAGCGCGGACTTTTTTAAGGTCATACTTTTCAACAAAGCCGCGGTCGAGTTTGTTGGAAAGCGCCAGACTTTTCTCAAACCTCTGATCATTGAATCCACGGAGCATTTCACAGTTACGCAAACCCTCGTTGGGGTTTCCAACGGCAAGAGGTTGATGGGCGGATGGGAGAAATCCAGACAAAGGATGTCGACTTCCTCCATTCACAACCACAGCTCCTGGAAGGGTTGGATTGAATCTCCCGTCCAGCTTGGTCATCCATGCGCCCATACTCGGATGAACGATAGTTGCTCTTTGAGCATAGCTGGTGTGCATGAAATAGTTACCTTGCTGGTGAGCTCCTTTCGTAGAAGTCATTCCGCGGATTACGGCAATCTTGTCCGCGTGATTGGCAAGCAAGGGAAGGTTTTCCGCAAGTTCGACTCCATCCGCTTTTGTCCTGATGGCTTGGGTCGGTCCGCCCGTCTCCGTACCGGGTTTGGGGTCGAAAGTGTCGATGTGAGACATTCCTCCCGACATATAAAGATAAATTACGTTTTTGGCCTTTGGGGCGTAATTCAGGGGTCGGTTCAGACCAAGACCCGCTCCCATGACTCCTTCAGGTGTGGCCCATGGCAGGATGCTTACGCCCAAAAAGCCTTTGGCGGCCAAGCTCATAAACCTGCGCCTTTCCAATTCTCCGTTTGCAAGAGGTGTATTGTGCATCATGATTGGTGGTGGATGAAAGACTTTATTGGATGAATGAAAATTGGCGAGTATTCATAAGAGCCCAAGCCACTCCTAGGAAACGCTTGTTATCGGATGAAGCAAGCTCCTGTAATTTTTTTTCCATATTTTTGCGGTATTTCTCTTTTTTTTCAACTGGCCAATCATTGGGAATTTTGAGGGAAGGTGCGGGAATATTTGATTTTTTTCCTACTTCCGCCAAGCAATCCGCCATTTCCCGATCTGACGGTTCGCGGTTGAGCAGGGAAAGGAACAGGACTCTGATTTTGTATTCGTCGGAATCCGCCCGGGAAAGGTTTTGGGAGAGAGGCGATTGGGGGCTGAAAACCGCCCCATAAATGACTCCGTTGAGTAGAGTGAGCGCTTGAGGGACGGAAGCCTGACGGTTGGAATTTTCGATGATCTCTCGGTCGGACTGGCCGAATTCCCGTAAAAAGTGGCCCGAGGGGGCGGGAGTTGGGATCTCCGAGGCTCTCATCAGTCCGGTGTTGTAACCCTTCCATCGGGAGTCCTTTTTGGGGATTGCGGAAGTTGCCCGGTTGTAAAGCGAGCGTACGTCAAAATCATCACCCATGATTATTTTTGCAAACAAGCTCCTTTGCTGATTGCGGGCTTTTGTGTATTCTCTGCGCAAGCGAGCAACCGCCTCCCGATCATCGGCTTCCTGCGCTTCGCGCAATTCTTTCTGTATGCGTTCCATTTCACCAAGCGCCTGCCTGCTTGCCTTTGCCGCTTTGCCTGCAAGGGAAACCATGGCCCTTGGGTCGAGATTCTCGACTTTTTCTTGGTATTCGGCGAATCGATCGAGCTTGTCCTCAATGATCTGAGGATCCCTAATTCTCTCGTCGGAGTATGGGATGGAAAGAGAGACGAACGAGTCCCACAACTGCTCGGCGGACATGCGTTTCAGAACCGGCCCTTCGAAAAAATGAGGCTGATCGTTGGTGAGTTCATAGCGAACCGCCTCACGATCGAAGGCTTGCACGTTCAGAAGGACGCGCTGAAACTCCTTCAGGTCATAATTGACCCGCACCATAAGTTTCTCCAAGTGATCCAGAAGCTCGGGGATGGAGGCTTGGGTGTCATCTCGCCAGTCATCGACCGGTTCAACCAAGCCCCGTCCGAAGATCTTTTTCCACATGCGGTTGGCAATGACTTTGGTGAAACGTGGATTTTCCGAAGAAGTCAGCCATTGGCCGTAGGCTTCAATTTTGTCGTCGGCATTCTCAACCCCAAGAGATTCGCCGAAGATAGGCGCGGGAGAAACCCGACTCTCGGGCTGGGCATCGTCATATTGGTAGTCATGGGGCAAAGTAAGTTGTCTCGCCGTATGACGAGAGCCATATCGGAGGGGCTGGATCATTTCCTGCAGAGCCTTGCGCAAGGCTGCGCTCTGCTTGGATTGGGCCTTTTGCTTTCGTTTCTGAGGAGAAAGATTTTTATTTACCTGATTAAAATGGGCCTTCAAGTCATTCTGCAGTTGACCCCCCATTCTCGTGGTAATTCCATAAGTGAAAGCGGCCATTTCGTAGTATTCCCGCTGAGTCCATTTGTCGAACGGATGGTTGTGACATTGGGCGCATACCATTTGCGTACCAAGAAAAAGTTGCGTGGTGTTGGACATGTTGTCGAGTTCCATGCCTGCGTCCCTGAGATAATAACCGGTTGCGCCATCTTCCCATGGATAACCTTGGGCCGTGACCAGAGAGTAAGCCATTTGGTCAAAGGGGGTGTTTTCCATGACTTGTTCGCGAACCCAATGATTGTAAAGTTCACCCGCTCCGATTTGATTGCCGCCTCGCATTCGGGACTGCAACCTGAGTAGATCCGCCCACCAGTTGAACATTTGACTTTCATAGGCGGGAGAATTCAAAAGATAATCGACCAGCATGGCCTTTTGATCCTCAGACCTGTGATTGAGAAACGCGGTGGTTTCGTCGAAGGACGGAATTCGTCCGGCCACCGTCAGATAAATCCTACGGAGGAGTTGACCATCCTCCAAATCTGACGGGATCTCCAACTTATGCTTGCGGTGAGCCTTATCCAAAATGCGGTCAATGGCTGAAGCTTCTTGGAGGACCTGCTTCGACGATAGCGAAAACGAGTCATGGTGCAATTCGCCGCTTAAGGGTAAAAGAAGCGAAACGAAAGCAATAAAGGAGGAAATCTTAACCATAACCTTTTACTTACACTAGCATATTGGAAAAAAGTTGCACTCAAAATCTCGAATGCAAGAAAACTTAATTTTGGAGGGCTTTCCGGAGTCAAGTTATCCTTAAAAGCTGTGAGAAAGGGAAAGAATGAAGTTTCTCCCGGGACCATTCAGTCCGGAACCATGAACCCGGTAGTCTTCGTCACTCAAGTTCTCGGCGGCCAGGGACAAGGTCGTCTTTTTGCCCAAGGCGCGACCCCCGCGCAATCCGAAGAGCGTGTAACCGGGAGTTCCGTTCTCAGGAATCCGCGAACTGTCGGTCTCGTCCTTGAGAGAAAGATCATCCGCTTTTGCTACCGCTAGAATGGATAATTCTCCCCACCAAGGTATTCTAGCGGGAGCATAGCGAGTGAGGAATTGCACTTGAGCAGGCATACTTCGAGTGGTTGCCCGGTCAACGGGCTCAAAGCCTTTGAAAATTTTTGCGGTCGACTCATCGTTGTCGTGGTCAACGAGTTTACTATGAGAACCACCCGGTTTCTCTAGAAGTTGCCCGACTTCGCTGTTCATCCAAGAAAAGGAAAGGTTGGATTTCCAATCGGAGCCCCAATCGTAGCCTAGAGCGATTTCGATACCTTGAACAAAGCCATTCCCGTTCGCCTTAAGGGCGAGTGTTTTTCCAGTCGTCGTTTGGTAGGGAGAGCGAACGATCATGTCCTTTATCCAGGTATGGTAGTAAGATGCTTGCCAATTCCATTGCTGAAGCGACCCTCGAAAACCGAATTCCGCTTGGGTGAAATTTTCCGGGGACAAATCGACGTTGGGGGTTTCGTTGATGCTGGTTTCGTCGGTTGAAGTGAGGTCGTAAGCGCTGGGCGGACGAAACCCTTGGGAAAGTCCTGCAAAAAAGAATGCCCCCTCGGCCAGTCCCTTTCCAGCCCTGAATGAACCGACCCACTCATCATAAGATTTCGTCTGATGAGGTTGAAGCGTCGATGCATCGGATTTATCCAAATAGAAACGGCCAAGCTCTGCCCGTACGCTTGAAAAGCGGATCCCGGGCTCGAGAATCCATCCGCCCATAGTCTCGAAGCTGTCGTTTAGGTACAAGCCATAACGGTCATATTGAGCATCAGCGGCGAGAGGTCCCTGAAGAAGATCGATGCCCCTTAGGCCGTTATCATCGAATTTGTAGCCACCGGAAGAGAGAAATTCTCTGTGCCATTCAAAGCCATAGGCAAGCCGACCTCCCCAGGGATCATTTTTTTCAAATCTCCCCGTAATGCCAAAATCATCGAGGTCAAAAAATTGAAAATCCCCACCATCATTTGGTTTTTTCATCCGGTTTCTTTCCTGACCATGCTGATGCAAGCTTATGGTTACGATTCCCCGTTCGGCCAAACCGTCGGCCTCCTCCCAGGAAACCGATCCGTAAAATAGGTTTCTTTTCTGATCCAGACGCCTCCATCGTTCCGACCCCGGCGATAGACCCTCCCAGGTTAAACCGTGCACCGTCTTATGGGTTCGCGGTACGTCATTCATGAAAGTTCGCTGTAGCCCCAGGATGATTCTGGCATTTTCGCTCATTTTTCGGGAAAGCCTAAAATTCGTGGCATCGGAATCGTAACCGACGCTCGCCTGTTTGCCTACCCGCTTGCCCCCATCCAAATTGCCGAAGGAACGAACCATGTGAGAAAACTGGGCGAACCAGTCCGCGCTAGAAACGGTTGCTCCAAGCCCGGCAGACCACGATTGTTCCGCTGATGAAAACCGGCTTAGAATTTCTTGCTCTCGGATCATTCCCGAATCCGTAAAACTCGGTTTGGCGGACAAAAGGTTAACTACCCCTCCGATCGCATCCGCTCCATGAATGATTCCATTTGGTCCACGAACGACTTCAATTCGCTCGCTTCCAAACATTTCCACGGTGCTCCAATATTGATTGGGCCCGGAGCGCATCGCGGAATGGTTCAGTCGAATGCCGTCGACCAACAGGAGATTGTGGTAACCGGTCAGTCCGCGAACGTAGGGAGAGGATTGCCCAAGAGCTGTTTTTTGAACCATCAAGGATGGTTGCCCGGAAAGCGCTTCGGGCATGGATCGAGCTAAGGGTCCGATTTCCCTGATCTCCATTCGCTCGGTTGACCAAGGCGTCGAACGGATCGGTTCGGCAAAGCCACCTTGCGACGTCACTACAAGAGGAGAAAGCGATTCGATTGACTTGGGTTTGTCGGCAGAGGCAACCGTACCCGCGTTTCCAAAACCGAGGGCTGAATAGGCGAGAGAAAAAGCGAACGTATTTCGGACGATTCGATTCAAGCGGAAAAGATAAGCAACAAATCTAAGCAGAGTAAAGCTTCTACCATGCGTATTGCCACCCAAGAGTCCAAGTCGAATCGAGCTCGAGTTGAACTCCATTTACCTTTTGATCGATAGGTGTTTCCCACTCGGCGGCGAAGCGATGACCTTTCAGTTCCCCTTCCTGGAAATAGTAATTCAAACCAAGCCCGAAAGTCGAAAGATCGCGACCCTGGGAAGATGGGCTAAAACTAGGTGAAGGCATCATCCCATACCTAGCATCCAATCTGGAATCGCTGCCATCCACCTCATCTTGACTGGAGAAGTCGAATTTTGCGGATGCGCTCAGAGAGTCGGTGAATGTTCGGGCACCCCACAGGGTCGCGCAAAAGTTGTCGCCAAGCGCGTAGTCCTGATCGTTTTCACCGATTCGGAAAGTGCCTCCAATTTGGGCGCCCCAGGAATACTTATCGGTTTGTCCGAGAAAAGTGATGGCCGGGTTAAAATCCCATGTTCCCGAGCCCAGTTGCATGCCGTATCCCAGAATATCGGCTCCCGATTTCTCATCGATCGAACCCGTTGGGATGCTTAATCCCAAATTCAAATGAATCCGGCGGCCGTTGTTCCACTTGGCAAGATCATACAATCCTACGAGCTTCAGGTCTCCCAGACCCGAACTTTCGGCTGCCATTTCATGATCATGCCGCATCGTCATTCCGCCCATTTCCATAAAGTGCATAATCATGTCCATCTCATTATCCAGATAGTTGACCATGCCCATGAGTGTCCATTTGTCCGAAATTGCGTGCATAAGTCCGAACATATGCATATCCATTTTCATTGCTGTCGGGACCATCCTGAAGTCACCCACGGATGTCGTTCCAAGCTGAGAGTCTACGGAAACGGAATTCGCTCCTTTGAGTAAAGTTTCCATATCCATGGTCATATATCGATAGGAAACCATCCATTCGCCCATGGCGTGCATATGGTCGCCCATGACGGAAATAGGCCCGTGGCCATCGGGGCGGGAGGCGGTCCATGGACCTTCGTGAGCGAAGGAAGGGGCGAGAAGGGAAAGGAAGGTGAGTAGTTTTAAAAAGTGAGATTTCATGAGTCAAAAATTGAAGTGTTTGAAAAAAGTGTACGAAAGGCCCAACCAGGACCTTATCGAGAAAGACCAAGCCTTCTAGGCTTGTTTGAGAGCAAACCCTCGCAGTTATATCCGAGGGTGGTTCGTGGATCAGGATGTTGTTAGCTGAGCTCTCGGGGAGGGGGAACTTCGATCCAGGGAAAGCCCGAACCGATCGAGGAAACTTCCTCCCGAACATATCCAACCGGATGCATCTTTTGAATCAGAAATCCTGCCATTTCAGCTTTTGTGCCTTTCAGATCCTTGGAATGGGAAATTCCTTGGGAAACACTTTCATCGTCATCCAAGGTGAGATCGTCCACCAGTTCGCAACCCAAACATTTGTGCTCACCGTCGAAAGTCCATTCGGTGGAAACCGCAACGGATTGGGTTTCTTGGTAAAATTGGTCGAACATTTTGATCCATACCCCAACCTGCAAAAGACCGAGGGGCAGGTTGCTGGCGCACAAGGCGCCAATCAAGGCAAGGTAGTGAAAAAGGCGAAACATGGAATGAAAAGTTTAGAGAGCATGATGCCTGACTAACTTCAAGCCGAATCTCCTCACAAAATGATTAAGAGAAAATACGTTCGATCGTCCAATAGATACCGGCGGCGGCGATCATGAGAGAACCGGGAATCACCACATACTTGCGGTAGGTCTTTTCTTCTCGAATCCAAAAAGTGGCCCCGAAAGCAAGTAAAAGAACCGCGATTTGCCCGAACTCGACTCCCAAGTTAAAACCGAATAGTCCCACCGCCAGGGAGGTGGGATCCAAGGAAAAGGCGGACAAAGCCCCCGCAAATCCAAGGCCATGAATCAAGCCGAAGACAAAGACCACGAGCAATCGATTGGGCCGGTATCCGGGAAAGAAGACGTTTTCGAGGGCGACTATGGCAATACTCAGGGCGATAATCGGTTCGACCCAATCGGAGGGCGCGGATACCATGCCAAGGGTTGCGAGGGCGAGGGTTATGGTATGAGCGACCGTAAAGACCGAGACTTGCAGAATCAAAGGCCTGAACTTGCGAGAAAGCATAAAAATTCCCAAGACAAATAGTATGTGATCAAGTCCAAGCGGCAGAACGTGAACGAACCCTTGCCGAAGGAAGGAGACTAAGGTGCTGGACCCCTCCGCTTCGGAAGGAGTCTCCTCGCCTTGGTCCTCTATGGTTTCAAATGGTTTTGCCTCTTCCGGTTCCTCTTCTTTGTCGAACTCGGCTTGCGAAACCAGTGAAGAGAGATCGAGAACGAAACTTTCTTCCCCAGGCCAAAGAACGTTCACTCTCCGCTGGGGGACTCCGCTTATCGAGTTCGAGAAGACCAAGTCATATTGGGCACCCTCCAGAGCTCTGATTTGATAATTTTGAATAATGGGTTCGCTTGGAAGTCTCGAGAATCCACGAACGAAGACCAGAATGTCCTCTTCGGAAAGCTCGCCCGCATCCTTTTGTTCGAATTCAAAGGAAAAGGGCGGGAGAAACCATTCGCTTTGGTTGATTCTCACTTCAAGGGATTTTTGCACGAACTCACCCGCTTTTTCCAGTAGGCTTTTCTTTTGTTGGGGCGAGAAGGTTTGGAATTGCTCCAAGGTAAGAAACGGAATGCTTTCGGGGTCCTCTTCGAAGCATCGGGTATCGATGGAAAGCGTGATCGATGAGGACCCATTGTCTTCGAAACTCCCGAAAACGGGGAGATCGGGGATGGGATGTCCAAAGGCGGATTTTAGGATAAGTATGAGTACTGAAAAGAGGGCTGAGGATTTCATTTTAGAGCAAGGGAAAGGATCGGAGCCAAAATTAAAAATTAACCATAACTTTTAAATTCGTCCTTGAGTATTCGAAAATGCGAGATTGACTATAATTCAATTACTAACCCATTCAATACCCATTATGAAAATTATTGCATCGATTATCGTATCTCTCGCTTTGGCAGGTTCCGTTTTCGCGGGATGTCCTTCCAAGGCTTTCAAGGGAAAAGTCGTCGGCTTTGATGCGGACTCCAAGACCTTGACCGTTAAAAAGGGCAAGAAGGACCAAAAGATTAAAGTCAGCAGCAAAACCGAAATGGTTGGTTTCGACAACCCAGCCAAGCTCACTTCCAAGGACATGGTTGAAGTTCATGGTTGCAATTGCTCGAACAAGAATGCGAGCAAGATCGCCATGGTCTCCAAGAAAAAGTAAGGAATCGCTTTTAAAGTATTCGTAAAAGCCTCCGGCGCTAGCCGGAGGCTTTTTTAGTTTCGTTCATCCGAAAGTTATTCGTACCTCTACGGAGCTTCCAAATGATTCCATCTTGCGGCCCCAATAGGCAACATGGGATGAAAACAATGCCAGCGAAAGTCGCCATGGCTCCGGCAAGCGAACAGTCCAGCCATTGCGCCAAATGAAAGCCGCCGATGCAATACGCCGCGCCCAAGGGAAAACTGGCCCACAACAAGGAAGAGAGTCGAACGAAGAAAAAGGAAGCCGTGACCGAAGGAAAAACCAACATGGCCACGACCAGAATGACTCCCACGGACTCCAGGCAGGCAACCGTTGCCAAGGCAAGTCCAAGCATAAGCCCAAAATGAATCCGACGAACCCGTATGCCCATGGAGCGGGCAAGCGTGGAGTCAAAGCTCGAAACCAGAAGATGTCGGTAGAAAACCAAAACCGCACCCATAATCAAGGAGCAAACCCCGCCCATGGTCCAAAGAGCCTGATTGCCCAAATTCATTCCTCCGATCCGGAGACTCGGCGAAAGTGGAACGAATCCTATTTCGCCATACAGGATGCAATCCGGATCCAGGTGAACGTCTCCCGCGCCCAAGCTGATCAAGGTAACTCCTAGCGCAAAAAAGGAGGTAAAGACAAGACCCAGGGCGGCATCCTGGCGAATGGGCGTATGCAAACGAAGCCATTCAATGCAATAACTGCAGGCCAAACCCGCGAGGCAGGCGCCCACCCACATCGGAGCAAGAGCCAGAGAGCCAGTGAAAAGAAAGGCCAGAGCCAAACCGGGGAGTATGCCATGAGAGATCGCATCCCCCATAAGGGCCATTCTTCGGACCACGATAAAGGAACCCAAGACACCGCAGGTCCAACAGATGAACAGCCCCATCAAGATGACCTGTCCGTTCCATGCAACACTGGCAGGGTTTTTCCATGGCTCGATGAAAACTCTTGAAAAATCAAATGCTGGAAAAAGGGAAACGTCCATGAGCTCCATTGGCCAAGTAAGAAAATTCCTCAGTCGTAAAAAGTTCGCTTACCCCAACCATCCTCTTTCGATATCGACTAGGCTGGGAATCAACTTCCCATGTGGGTCCCGTCTTGGATTGGATAATATTCTTTCGAGCTCGCGTACGGTTTCTTCGCCGAGCACATGTTCGATTTTTTCCGCATCTTCGTGCACGTGATCAGGCGCATATCGAGCTTCATTGGTTAAATAGAGTTCCCAAAGCCTGTGATTTCGCACAATTCGACAGGCATATTCCCAGCCCTTCGGAGTGAGGCTAACCCGCTTTTCTGGAGGCAAGCCGGAAGGGGAATGCGGATCAAGAGAAGCGGTGGCGAAACCGGATCGGCTGAGCCGATTGACTTCTTTCATGCATTCTCCACTCCCGAGGTTTCTCCTTTGCATAAGTTCCTCCATACGAATCGAAGTTTCGGAGAAGTTATGCCTTTCGATCACCTGGTAAATTGCCTTAAGGGTGTTTTCCATTGCGATGCGGTGACTTTGCAGCCTCGATTTGACCCAACAGACAAGAATCCCATGATGGGGTCGAAAAACCAAAATCAGTAAAAACAAGAAGCTGGCCGTGAGAACGATAAGCGGGCCCGTGGGAAGCCTTTCTCCAAGAAAGGAAAGAAAGGCTCCAACCAAGCCGGAGATAGCTCCGAGCGACGCGGCGATACATAGATAGGAGCTCATTCTCTTGGCAAGGAGAGACGCGGAAGCTGCCGGAATAATCAGGAGAGCGGAAGCGAGGATGACTCCCACCACCTGGAGGGAAGTGATGACGCAAAAGGCAAGCAGGGCCCAAAGCAGATATTGCAAGATATCCGCGGGCAACCTGACCGAGCGGGCGTACTCGGGGTCGAACCCAGAGATCAGCAACTCCTTGTAGTTCAGGGTTATGAATAGGGTAATGAGAACAAGAGATGCGCAAACCCCAATCAAATCATTTGTGGAAAGAGCGGAGACTTGACCGAACAAATAGGTATCAAGTCCCGATTGGTTGCCAAAATCCATCTTTTGGATTCTGGTAAGCATGCAAATCCCCACCGCATAGAATCCGGACAACACGATTCCAAGCGCGCTGTCCTGGCTGATTTTGGTGAACTTTTTCAAAAGCGAAATGCAAGCCACACCCAAAAAACCGGCAAAGGATGCTCCGAGCAATAAGGCAAGGTTGTCTTTCGACTCTGCCCAGAGGAAGCCGATGGCAATCCCGGGTAAGACGGCGTGAGAAAGGGTATCGCCGAAGAGCGAGAGTTTTCGGGTGACGACGTAACTGCCCATCATTCCACAGCTTATTCCAATGAGGACCGACCCAAGCGCAACCACCCGAACGGAATGATCCCTCATTTCGAAAAAGCGCATAGCCCGATCGAAGAATTCGATAGACTCTGGCCCTCGAATCTGTTCGGCGGATAAAACTTGAGGAAGCAGGAGTGTGAACACCCCACCTAGCAGGATCTTCGAAATTACGGAGAAGCCTCCTGCAAAGTGAAAATTTTCCAAACCCAACTTCATTTTTCCGTGAAGTAGGCTTCTTTTTCAATGACCCGTACACCTGCCGATTTCGAGGCCATATCGGAAAGAATGCTTAGCCTGCCGCCATAAGTCTTCTGGAGCAAATCCGGCTTGAAGACTTCCCCGGTCTTTCCGTAGGCAACCTTACGCATGTTCAATAAAAGGAGGTGATCGAAATATTCTCTCGCCGACGCCAGATCATGATGGACGATCACTAAGGTTTTTCCTCTGTCTCTCATTCCCTTGAGGATGGAGACGATGGTTTTCTCCGTTACCGCATCCACGCCGGCAAATGGTTCGTCCATCAGATACAGCGAGCTTTCCTGAGCCAAGGCCCGAGCCAGAAAAACCCTTTGTTGTTGTCCGCCCGAAAGGTTGCCGATCTGCCGGTTGGCGTAGGGGAGCATATGGACCTGTTCCAGGCATTCGCATGCGATTCGACGATCGGTTTCACCAATCTTTCTAAGCCACCCAAGATGGCCGTATCGACCCATCAGAACGACATCCATAACCGTGACCGGAAAATCCCAGTCAACCGTCTCTCTTTGGGGGACGTAGCCAATTCTGGAGATTCCTGCTTTGGGGGCTCTTCCGAAGATCTTAACGTATCCTCCATTGGGTTTGACCATATTCATGATTGTCTTGACGAGGGTTGACTTGCCGGCTCCATTCGGGCCGATGACCCCCACCAGAGAACCCTCCTCAATCTCCAAATCGATACCATATAAAACAGGTTTCCTCTGATAGGAAACGGTGAGGTCATGGATTTCCAAGGGTTTGTGGGGATTATTCATCCTTCCCACTCCTCAAGCCCTCAATCACCGCCCGTACGTTGTGAATCATCATTCCTGACCATGTGGACAGGGGGTGCCGTTTTCCGGCCGGTCCGACAATAAACTCATCCGAAGAGCCAAGGGCATCGGAAAACAAGGCGCTCCCTAGAGAAGCGCCCGTTTCCCGGGCAATCTCTTGCAGCGCAGTCGGGTTGACGCTACTCTCGACGAAAAGCGCTGGGACTTTGTTTTTGGTCACGTAATCGACGAGATTGGCTCGGTCGCCGAGGCCGGCTTCCGTGGCGGTCGATATACCTTGAAGGGCGATGACTTCAAGGTCAAAGGCTCGGCCGAAATACCTGAAGGCATCATGGCTGGTGATGAGTTTTCTTTCCCAAGGGGGAATTTCCGAGAATTCCTTTTTCGACCAATCCGCGATCTCTCTGTATCGCGTTTGGAGCTTTTGGCTTCGCTCTTCGAAAGTTTTCTTTTCATTGGGGATGAGGGTGCCCATTTGCTCGGCAATACCATGGGCGCATGCCGACCAAAGCTCCGGATCAAACCAAACGTGCGGGTCTGGGTGAATGCCATCCCCCTCTTCGGAAGAAAGTAATCTTTTCGCGGGGAGGATGGAACAGGCTGCGTAAGTGCGGACTTTCGAACCCCGTGCTTTTTCCAGCGCTTCCGAAAGTTTGCCTTCGAACTTAAGGCCGTGAAAAACCACCAGATCGGCGGAAACCACAGCTGCCATGTCTCGAGCGGTGGGTTTGTACAGGTGAGGATCGACACCTGCTCCCATCAGAGGAATAACTTTGCAAAAATCTCCGGCAATTTGCCTCACCAAGTCGGTTATCTGCGTGGTGGTCGTAACCACCGTGAAAATTTCATCGTATCGTAAGACCGGATTTGTCTTGGTAGGCTTTTCCTCCGAACACCCGATGGAAAGAATCGAATGGATACCCGCGAGAAAAAGGAAGATGAGTAACTTAAAAACTTTTTTCATTGATTTTGCAAAATGACAACTTTGAGTAATCAAAGTATATTGTTCGAATAGTCTTGAGTCAAGATCAGGTTAGGATCAAGGTGTCGCAATGCCGACTTCTACGGTTGAAAATTACCTCAAGCAAATTCTCATCGTTTCTTTGGAGACGAAATGTCCGGAGGTACCGATGGGCAAGGTTGCCCAAGGCTTGTCCGTAACCTCGGGCACCGCAACCACAATGATTAAAAACTTGGCGGAAAACGGATGGCTTCATTATTATCCGCGCAGAGGCGTCCGTCTCACGCGCAAGGGGAAGGCTTTGGCCATGAATATGTTGCGCAGGCATCGGTTGCTTGAAACTTTTCTGGTTGAAACCTTAGGCTTGGATTGGAGCGAAATTCATCAGGAGGCCGAGGAATTGGAACATGCGATCTCTGAAAAGGTTTTGGAGAAACTGGATGAGTTTCTGGGCCGTCCCAGACAGGATCCTCACGGACATCCGATCCCAACGCGCGGCGGTGTTATTCGGAGAAGCAGCACCCAAAGTCTCCTCAGTTGCAAGGCGGGCAGTATGGTAACCATTGAATCGATCACGGATCAGGAAAGTGATTTTCTTAAGTTTGCTCGGAAAAAGCAATTGTTTCCGGGTCAAGTGGTGAGCGTCCTGAGCCATGAGAAACTAGCCGATGCGATTACTCTTCAGGTCGGCGGAGCAGCGCCTTTTTCGTTGGGCTCAAGATCCTCGGAGAAAATCCTTGTCCAAGCTTGAATTTGGGCCTTGATAGGCAAGTTTAATCAAAAAAGGGTTTGCCCAAGCAATAATCTTTTTAGAGAACAAATTTTCCCTTTTTTAACTCAATCCCCAAATCCCCAAGAATTATGTCTCGATTCGTAACTTTATTTACTGGCCAATGGGCCGATCTGTCCTTGCCTGACTTAGCCGCCAAAGCCTCTGAAATGGGTTACGATGGTTTGGAGTTGGCATGTTGGGGCGATCATTTTGACGTCGATAAGGCGGCGGTTTCCAAAAAATATTGCCAGGAAAGATGGGAAATCCTGTCCGATCATGGGCTCACTGCATTTGCCATTTCCAGTCACTTGGTCGGGCAAGCGGTTTGTGATCTAATCGACGAAAGACATCAGGCTATTCTCCCGCCTGACGTATGGGGTGAGGGCGAACCCGAAAAAGTGCGAAAACGGGCAGCGAGAAAATTGGCGAAAACCGCCAAAGCCTGTCGCAACTTCATCAACGCGAAACCCGGCAGAGGAAAGAAAGACGATTTTCCGGCAGTGGTCAATGGTTTCACGGGTTCCAGCATTTGGCACTCGATTTATGCTTTTCCACCAACCGACCAGGCTTATTGGGACAAAGGCTTTCAGGATTTCGCGAAGCGTTTCGGCCCCATTTTGCAGGAGTTCGAAAAGCAAAAGGTGAATTTCGCGCTGGAAGTCCACCCGACCGAAATTGCCTTTGACATAGCAAGCGCGGAGCGCGCCTTGGCCGCGGTCAAGGGACACAAACGCTTTGGTTTCAACTATGATCCTTCTCATTTGGGATATCAGGGGGTCGATTACGTTAAGTTCATCCGCACTTTTCCCGATCGTATCTACCACGCTCACATGAAGGATGCCTGGTGGGGTCATGGTGATGGAACGGTTGGTGTGTTCGGCGGACACACGACTTTCGCTGACCCAAGAAGACAGTGGGATTTCCGTTCGGTTGGGCGAGGGGACGTTGATTTTGAAGAAATCATTGTGGCTCTGAATGACATCGGCTATGCGGGTCCGCTATCAATCGAATGGGAGGACAGTCGCATGGACCGATTTCACGGTGCCGCGGAATCCTGCGAATTCGTGCGGGCGCTTGATTTCGAACCTAACCTGATGGCTTTTGACTCGGCCTTCGATAAGGAGAACCAGTAAGCATCGCCTTGATTGCGCTTACTTTCAAAACTCTAAAAAGGAATTCATTGATATGAAACGAAAATTACGTATGGGCATGGTGGGCGGTGGAAGAGGAGCTTTCATTGGAGGAGTTCACCGTCGAGCTGCCGCCCTGGATGGAGAGATCGAGTTGGTCGCCGGAGCCTTTTCCTCCGACCCTAGGAAATCCGCATTATCCGGTAAAGACTTCTACCTGAAGCCTTCCCGGGTTTATGGTTCTTACCAAGAGATGGCTGAAAAGGAGAAAGCCCTTCCCGAAAACGAAAGAATTGATTTCGTTACCATCGTTGTGCAAAACTTTCTTCATTTCGAAGTTGCCAAGACCTTTTTGGAAGCGGGCTTCAACGTTATTTGCGACAAGCCCGTCACCCTTGATTTGGAGCAGGCAAGAGAGCTTCGCAAGATTATCAAAAAATCCAAGAAAGTCTTTGCCTTGACTCATAATTACACGGGATACCCAATGGTTAAGCTTGCCCGGCAAATGATTCGCAAGGGTGACCTTGGGAAACTGATCAAAGTGGTTTGCGAGTACCCTCAGGGTTATGCGGTCACGGCTCTGACCGGAGAAGACAAGGCCATTGCGAATTGGCGCGCCAATCCCAAGATTGCGGGAATTTCCAATTGCATGGGGGACATCGGAACGCATGCCGAGAATTTGGTTCATTACGTCACCGGCTTGGAAATTGATCGCTTGTGCGCCGATCTTTCCGTTAACATTCCTGGTCGGACCTTGGATGATGATGGAAACGTATTGGTCCGCTTCAAGGGAGGAGCGCGAGGTATCATTTACGCTTCCCAAGTTTCAAACGGAGACGAGAATGATCTTACGATTCGCGTTTACGGAACCAAAAAATCACTCGAATGGCACCAAGAGGAGCCCAACGACCTCATAGTCAAGGATGCCCGTTCTCCCAGACAGGTCTATCGTCGGGGCAACGATTACGTAACGGGTGCCGCAGCTGAAAACACTCGGATTCCCTTTGGTCACCCGGAAGGATTTATCGAAGCTTTTGCAAACGTTTATAATGCCGCCGCCCTTGCCATAAGAGATGAGCGGGCGGGAAAGTTTCCTCGAAAGTCCGGTTATGATTATCCTGACATTCGAGATGGTATCATTGGCATGGCATTCATCGAAACCGTAGTGAAAAGTTCAAAATCGAAGGAAAAATGGATCAAGTTTCCATCCATCCCAAAGTGATTGTTTTATGAGTAAGAAAATAGGCGTAATAGGAGCGGGGGGAATGCTGCAGTACCATGCCGCTGGTTTTAAGGCAGGCGGAGCTGAGTTGATTGCGGTTTGCGACATGAATGAGGAAGCAGCGGCCAGAGCCGCTGAAACCTACGACGTGCCCAAGGTTTTTTCGGATTCGCAAAGAATGCTTGATGAACTTACGGAACTGGATGGGATAAGTATCATCACCCCAAACCGTACTCACCGACCTTTGGCCCTGCAGGCCTTGCAGGCGGGTAAACATGTGTTTTGCGAAAAGCCACCCGCCCTGAATGCTGGGGAAGTTGCCGAAATGAAGGATGCTGCTGAAACTGCAGGAAAAACTCTCATGTTCAATTTCAACAATCGGGCAAGGCCAGAGTCTTACGCTCTGAGAAAATACTTGGAATCGGACGAAGTGGGTCGGATCAACTCCGCTCAGGCCAAGTGGATTCGTCGAACTGGCATCCCTGGATTTGGCGGCTGGTTCACGAACAAGGAGTTGTCCGGAGGTGGCCCCCTGATCGACCTTTTGCACATGGTTGATTTGGCCATGTACTACATGGACTACCCGCAAGCTTCCCATGTTTTGGCTCAGACTTTTGATGATTTCATCCAAGACAAAGGCTTTAAGGGCCCCTGGGGAATTCCAGATGTGGTTGATGGCGTGACGAACGTTGAAAGCGCGGCGCATGGATTCGTCCGCTTTGAGACTGGGCAAGTGCTAAGCTTTCAGGTTTCGTGGGCTGAAATGAATAAGCGCGAAGAGGTTTCGGTCACCTTCCAAGGTCAAAAGGCAGGAGGGATGATTCGTCGCTTGTTCGGGTCTGATGGTTTGGACGAAACGGCCTTGGACGATTGTGAACTTTACGTTCAGGAACATGGGCGATCGGTAAACCGATCGATCATCACGGAAGCAAATGAGGATATGGGCCGAATTCGTTCCGCGGAAAATTTCATTCGAGCCATCGAAGGAGAGGAGGCACCACTGAACACACCTGATCAGGCCCTTGCCCTCATGAAGGTTATTGATGCGACTTACCAATCGGCTCAAACTGGAAAACCAGTTGAAATTGCTTGATCGCTTAGGGCTTGAGGCTTGCAAGGACAAAAGATTTCAGCAAAATAATTCTCTTTAAACTATGGGTAAGCAATACAACAAATTGATCAAGCGCCGTCGTCGTTCCGCCTATTTGGCTCGGAGAAAAGCGGCCTTGCAAAGCGAAAAGCCGGCACCCGCCAAAAAAGCGAAGAAGCCTGCTGCGTCCACTGCAAAGTCTTCCAGTCGCAAGAAAGCGGAACCCAAACCGAAACCGGTGCAAGCGAAGGAAGAGGTGGCGGAAAAGGCAAGCGCCGAAGATGTGCTTGGTCCTGCCACCGAAAAGGAAGAAGTCGCCGAGAACGAAGAGACAAGCGAAACTTCCTCTGCCGAAGAAGCCGAAAAGTAAGGCTTGTAGGGGGAAAGCGTCGATGGTTTTCCCCAAGCGGTTTTTCTTTCTCGGGCTTATGCTAATGGGAAATTGTCTGCTTGCGGAGATAAGGATTCTTTCGGTTACGGAAAGGTATTTCGAACAGAATGATTTCAAGCGAGTCTTCGAATACTTCACAGGGAAGGAATTCACCGGCACGGAATTGATTTTGCGTTCCGATCACGCGAATCGCTCCGGCATGTACTTTGAGTTTTCCTTAAGCGAAACCCCATCCTCCCTACCCAAGGGTTCCGCATTCATTCTTCACGTGTACCGTTCGGGCTCATTGGATCCAAAGACTTATCCATTCAAGATTCCCGAAGACACTGAAGAAAAAAAGGATATCCTTATCGGGCTCACCGGAGAGGACTGGCCTTCGAAAAAGACCAGACTCATAGCTTGGAAGCTGGAGCTGAGATCTTCCGATCAAAGGATTTTGGCTCAGAAACAAAGTTTTCTTTGGGAACACGAAAAATAAATTCACCGGAAATGGGGATGGATGGGTGGAGGGAGATCGGCAAACACTCCTTCACTCCCTTGAGCCTCGAGGAAACTCTTCTCGGCGGTCAGTCTTTCGTGTGGACTAAAAAGGGAAGTCACCAATGGAGGGGAGTGATTGGACGAAGCATTGTGGATTTGTCTTTACGAAATGGTCTGCTTTCTTGGCGCGCCAGTCTGCTCCATCCGTTTTCCGAAGGGGAACTTACAAAGTACTTGTGGATTGATGGCTCATATGATGCAGCCATCGAAGAGATGCCCTGGAGATCGGATCCGGTACTACGAGAAAGCTTACGGGCCTTTTCAGGATTGCGGATTCTTGGTCAACCTTTTGATGAGACGTTGTTTTACTTCCTTTTGAGTTCGGCCAAAAGCATTTCCCAAATCAAAAGTTGCGGAGAGGCGGTGGCTCTTCGTTATGGGGAAAAGCTTGGTTTTGGAATTGGAAGTTTTCCGGGATGGAACCGGCTTTGCGAAGTTCCGGAAGAGGAACTCCGAAAGTTAAAGCTTGGGTATCGGGCGAAATACGTTGCAGGGGTGGCAGACTTTCTGGCCTCAAGGAGTGGTTGGCTTGAGGAAACCGCTTCCCTGCCTTACGAAAAGGCCAAGGCCAGGTTAATGGAAATGCCTGGAGTTGGTCAAAAAATTGCGGATTGCGCTCTTTTGTTCGGGGCGGGAAAACTCGAGGCTTTTCCAATCGATACCTGGATGGATAAATCCTTGGAACGCAGGTATGGCCTTGAAGGTTGGTCCTTGTCCCAGAAGCTGACTTTCGCCCGGGTGCATTTTGGAAAATTCGCTGGACTGGCCCAGCAATTTCTTTTTTCAAGCGAGCGACGCGGTATCTTTGCTTAAAAAGTCAAGCGGGTGACCAATTCCAAGGTTTTTCCCTAGGTTTTACTTGAAATGGCATAGAATTTGCAAAAGTTCTTCCAACCCCTTCACTTCATGCAAAACGAATTATTCACGTCTTATGAAACCGATGTGTTTTTCGATGAAATGTTCGGATCCGATGGCATTGCCCCTTTGGACCATTACCGTTCCATTTTGAATCGCTTGAAATCACTCGAACCCACCCAAATAGAAGAGAAACAAAAACAGGCGGATTCGTCCTTTCTCGAACATGGCGTGACCTTCACGGTTTACGGTGATGATGAAGGAACCGAGCGGATCTTCCCATTTGATTTGATTCCACGGGTTATTCCTGACAAGGAATGGCAAAAGGTGGAGCAGGGCCTTCGGCAACGTATTCTCGCCCTGAACCTTTTTCTTAACGACGTCTATCACGATGGAAAGATCATGGCGGAGGGGGTTGTTCCCGAGGAGGTGGTCAAATCTTCCGCTCACTACCGGCAGGAAATGGTCGGGTTTGACGTTCCCAGGGACATTTTCGTGCACATTTGCGGCACCGATCTGATACGGGATGAAACGGGGCGGTATCTTGTTTTGGAAGATAATGCCCGCTGTCCTTCAGGCGCTTCCTATCTTCTGGAAAACCGGGAAATCATGAAGAAGACTTTTCCCGGAACCTACCAGGCCATGTCCGTAAGGTCCGTGGAGGCTTACCCTGAATTACTTTTGCGTTCCTTGGAGTTTCTGTCTCCTCGACAATCGCAAAAACCAGTTTGCGTCTTACTGACGCCGGGAGTTTACAACAGCGCCTACTTCGAGCATACCTTTCTTGCCCGGCAAATGGGTATTGAAATCGTTGAAGGAAAGGACCTGATTGCAATCGACGGACACGTCTACATGCGAACCACGCACGGATTGGTGCAAGTCGACGTAATCTATCGTCGGTTGGACGATGCGTTCCTGGATCCCCTTTTCTTTGAGGAAGACTCTTTGCTCGGCGTGAGCGGACTAATGGATGCATACCTGAAGGGAAACGTAGCCCTTGCCAACGGTATTGGAACCGGAGTCGTCGATGACAAGGTAACCTATGCGTACGTCCCTGAAATGATCCGTTTTTATCTGGGGCAGGACCCGATCCTTGAGCAGGTGCCTACCTACCTGTGTTGGAATGATCAGGATCGGGATTACGTTTTGAACAACCTCTCCGAACTGGTCGTCAAGTCAGCCAACGAATCCGGAGGTTATGGCATGCTGGTCGGAAGCGCCTCAACGAAAAAGGAAAGAGAGGAGTTTGCTCAAATGATCCAAGCCTCACCCCGTGATTATATTGCCCAACCCATCATATCCCTTTCGAGGCACCCTACCTTTTGCGAGAATGGAATCGAGGGCAGGCACGTGGATCTGCGACCGTTTATTCTTTATGGCGAGGATATTGAAATTGTGCCGGGCGGTCTTACTCGAGTCGCCCTGAAAAAAGGCTCCTTGGTGGTCAACTCCTCCCAAGGCGGGGGAAGCAAGGATACCTGGGTGTTAAAGGATTGAACCATGCTTTCCCGAGTCGCAGATAATCTATATTGGATGAACCGTTACGTGGAACGGGCGGAAGGCGTCACCCGTCTCGTTGAAGTCAAGCGCGACACGAACCTCGAAGCCGAGGCAAAGGGTGACAAGCGCGACTATTGGCGTTCCGCCTTGCAAGCGATGTGCGCGAGCGAAGGAGCGCAGGAGGAGGATCTGAATGATCCGGAATCCTTCATTCTTTTTTCCAAACGCTGGTCGAGTTCGGTGATCAACTCCATCAACCAGGCTCGAGAAAATGCCCGTATGGTCAGAGATCAATTATCGGAGGAAATTTGGGTTGAACTTAACAACTTGTACCTCTTCCTCAATTCCCCGGATGCCCAACAAACCTACCTGCAGGACTCCTCCAAATTTTTTCGCAGGGTCATTCGTTTTTCACTTGTTTTCCAAGGTCTTTCAGATGCTACGGTTCACCAAGACGAAGGTTGGCTTTTTATGTCACTCGGCAAATATTTGGAACGAGCGGACCAGACCAGTCGAGCCTTGGATACACTTACTTTACTGGGTAATGAGCCCACCAGGCTTGATCTGATTGGCGTTCTGCGAATCTGCAGCGCCCAATCCGCTTATCGCAAAAGGTACCGAGGCGATCTTAATTTACGCAATGTCGCCGATTTTCTTCTCTTCTCTCAGGATTTCCCTCGTTCGCTGCGATTTGCCATTCGCAGAATCGATTCCAATCTTCATGATATTTCAGGAGTGCCCGCGGGTAACTTTTCGAATGAAGCCGAGCGTTTGACCGGCAGCGTCTTGGCCCAACTGAATTTCTCTGGAATCGACGCAATGCTCGAGACCGGGCTTCACGAGTCCATTGATGATTTGCAGAAAAAATTGATCGAAGTCGGTCAGAGTATTTTTGAAACTTACGTTTTGCTTCCCTTTGAAATCAAAAACGCCAGTGTACCGCCAGTCGTACAATCTCAAATGCAACAGCAGTAGATATTGATTTGCTTCCATGCGTCTCTACGTCCTGCACAAGACCTACTACAGGTATCCAAGCCCGGTCCGTGAAAGCTTCAACGAGCTGAGGCTGCAGCCCCTGTCCAACGATTGGCAGCACTGCGAATCCTGTTTTGTAAGCGTTCTACCGACAGCCCAAATGAGGCAGTATCTCGATCTGAACGGAAACCTGGTTCATCATTTTGAAATTCCTTACGAACACTCGAAGCTGATCATAGAAAGTCGTTCGACCATTCTTACCCAAAAGAGAGTTGATTTCGATAATTTCCCTTACGGCGTTTCCTTGCAAAGCCTACGCGAAGTCGAGGGACAGCCCGAATGCCGGCCTTATCTCCAAACTTCTCAATTCATCGACATTAACCCAGAAGCATGGAGGATGGCGGTGGACGTGCGGGCTGACTCTCAGGATGTGTTTCAAACCGCTTACCAGATTATGGAATTCATCTATTTGAATTATGAATATTGCGTATCCACGACTACTGTGGAGACTCACGCAAATGAGGTTTTGCAGAGCAAGAGAGGAGTGTGCCAGGACTTTGCTCATGCCGCGATCGCCTTGTGCAGATGCCTTGGTATCCCAGCCCGTTACGTAAGCGGATACTTTTACGATGCCACCCGTGATCAAAGTATGCGAGGAGCCGGAGCTTCCCACGCATGGTTGGAAGTAATGGTGAACGGATACGGATGGTTTGGATTGGATCCGACCAACAACCGGGTCGTCGACGAGAACTACGTCATTCTCGGGTCGGGTCGTGATTATACGGACGTCGCGCCGGTCACCGGCACTTACTTCGGTCCGTCACCGGAAAGTTTGCAGGTGAGCGTGGAAGTCAAGCGACTTGACGACTAGTTTCGCCTTTGTCTTTCACGAAGCTCTTTTAGGTCAGACTTGGGCACGGCGTCGAGTAGCTTTTGGGTGTAGGGATCCTTTGGTTGACGGTATAGCGCTTCCGCCTCGTTGGTTTCGACTATGCGTCCCGCTTGCATCACCGCAACCTCATCGGAGACGAACTTCACGACCGACAGGTCGTGGGAAATGAAGAGATAGGTCAGGTTGCGGCTCTCTTGCAATTCGTTGAGGAGGTTGAGAACTTGCGCCTGTACGGACACGTCCATTGCAGAGACGCATTCGTCGCAAACAAGGAACTCAGGTTCCACGGCGAGGGCTCTGGCCACGCAAAGGCGTTGGCGTTGTCCGCCGGAAAATTCGTGCGGATAACGAAGAAGATGAGCGGAAGAGAGCCCGACTTCCTCGAGGAGCGAAACCACCCGTTCGCGACGATCGGAAGATCCGGAGCCGATCTGGTGAACCGTGAGAGGTTCGGTGAGAGCCTGTTCGATGGTAAGGCGTGGGTTTAGGGAAGCGTAGGGATCCTGAAAGATGATCTGCATCCGCTTTCGGTAGGATCGCATATCCGACGCTTGGAGTACGGCGCCATCGTAGCGGACGATTCCCGAGTGAGCATGGACGAGACCGAGGATGGCCCGACCCAGAGTCGTTTTCCCGCAACCGGATTCGCCCACCAAGCCAAGGGTTTTCCCCTTGGCAATGGAAAGATCCACCCCGTCCACGGCTTTGACGGTCTGGCGGGTTTTCCTCGAGAAACCGCTTCCCGAAGTAAAGTGAACTTTCAGATCCTTGACTTCGAGGAGGGTTTGCTCGGGCTCTCTTCGGAAATCCTTGGGATCATGTTTGTTTTCTAGATTGGAAAGACGTTCCATGGCATTGGGTCTCTCTCTCAAAGTCAGAGAACCGTCCTTTGCCTCTTCCGCATGGAGAAAATCTTCCACGGTAGGCAGAATGCGGTATTTGGTTTCGAAGGTGGGGCGACAGGCGAGGAGTCCCTTAACGTAGGGATGAGATGGATTCTCGAAAATGGACAGAACGCTTCCCTGTTCGACGACCTTACCGCGGTACATCACCACGACTCGATCTGCGACGTCCGCAACAACTCCGAGATCGTGGGTGACGAAGAGCACGGCGACCCCAAGATCATTCCTTAGCTCGCGAAGGATTTGCAGGATACGGGCCTGCACGGTCACGTCCAGGGCGGTGGTAGGCTCATCCGCCAAGAGAAGATCCGGATTCGTAACCAGGGCCATGGCAATCATCGCTCGTTGTCTCATGCCTCCTGAGAATTGATGAGGGTATGAGCGGGCTCGGGTTTCTGCGTCTCGAATACCCACTTTGATCATCATTTCAATGGCCCGTGACTCAGCTTCTTCACGGGAAGTTTGTTCGTGAGTGAGGATAGGTTCGACCACTTGTTCCAGAATGGGAAGGTAGGGGTTGAGGCAACTCATGGGATCTTGAAAAATCATGGAAATGCGCTTACCTCGGATGGCTCGGAGAATGGGGAGGGGTAAGTGAAGGAGATTCTGGTCATCAAAGGTAACGGAGCCTCCCTCCACCTTTGCCGGAGGGGAAGGAAGGAGACCGAGCATAGTATGGCAAGTGACTGATTTTCCGGAACCGGATTCGCCGACCACGCCAACGATTTCCCCCTTGTTAATGGAGAAGGAGACGTCATCGACTGCCCGGGTGGTCCCCGCTCGAGTATGGAAATAGGTCTTCAGGTTCTTGACTTCAAGTAGGCTCATCAGTCTTTGGATGCTTTTACGTCGAGAGCGTCGCGAAGGCCGTCGCCCAGAAAATTAAGAGAAAACAGGGTCAGGGAAAAGAAGAGCCCGGGTAAGAGAAGAAGCTGAATTTCCGTCTCGAGGAAGTTTGCCCCTTCCTTGATGAGCACTCCCCATGAGCTGTTGGGGGATTCGACGCCTAACCCGAGAAAGGAAAGTATGGCTTCGTACATGATGAAACCGGGTACCGTCAGAGTGGAGTATACGATGGTGGGCCCAAGGACGTTGGGAATGACGTGGCGGAAGAGAATCCGGCTCTTGGAATAGCCCAGAGCCACCGCGGCCTCCACGAACTCACGCTCCTTTATGGCAAGCACCTGGGCTCTCACTATACGGGAGAGGGTAAGCCAACCCAAGAGTCCAAGCGCGAAGAAGAGGGGGACTACGTTGGTCAGACGGCTTGTGAATTGCTTGTCCCAACCCCAGTTATCCACAATCCATTGAGTGACCTCTCCTGAAAAGTTGCTGAGAGTGGCCTGCAGGACAATGACGAGCACGAGAAAGGGAATGGCGAGCAGGGTGTCCACGATCCTCATCAATACGGCATCCGTTTTGCCACCGATGAACCCGGAGATGGCTCCGTAGATTATGCCAATGGCTACGGATACGGCCGTGGCGATCAAACCGACGAGGATGGAAACTTGCCCACCGTACAGAATACGGGCGAACAGATCACGCCCTAGGGCGTCGGTGCCAAACCAATGTTCTTCCGAAGGGGCGGCGAATTTGTTGACAAGGTTGACTTTATTGGGGTCCTTGCAGAACCAGGCCATCGCAAAGCATAGTAAAATCATTAGGCCAAGAACGCATAAACTTCCCATAGCGAACTTGTTTTGACCCATTCGATGGCGGGCATCCTTCCAGAGGGAAGAGCCTTGCTCGAATTCACTGGCAGGACCTTCGGGCATCCGATTATTCGGGGTTGTCCGCGATTCGTACGCGAGGGTCGAGAAACCCCGTAAGTAGATCCGCGATCAGGTTCATGACCACGATTAGAAATCCGAAGAACAGGGAAATCCCAAGGAGGAGGAATTCGTCTCGTGTGGTCGCAGCATTTACGAAATGTTGACCCATGCCAGGCACCTGGAAGATGGTTTCCACAATGAAAGACCCGCTGATCAAGGCCGCAAAAGCCGGACCTAGGTAGGCCACGGCGGGGATCAGGCCTCCGCGAAGCGAGTGCTTGATGATGACTTTGGAGGGTGACAAGCCCTTGGCCTGAGCGGTGCGGACGAAGTCTTGAGAAAGAACCTCCAGAATACCCCCGCGCGTCAGTCGGGCCAAATAAGCCGCGGAGACTAAGCCGAGAGTAAAGGCAGGTAAAATGACGTCCTGAGGGCTACCCCAACCAGCGACTTTTAATCCCGGAAGGTGGGCGGCGAGGTAAATTTGCAGAAGAGGGCCAATGGTGAAGGAAGGTACGCATATCCCGATCATGGCAATTCCCATGCAACTCCAATCGACCCAACTGTTTTTTCGAACTGCGGAAAGAACGCCGATTGGAATCCCAATTCCGACCGCGAAACCCAATGCGCAAAGTCCGAGAATAAGGGAGTTGGGAAAGGATTGGGCAATGATGTCCTTGACCGGTCTTCCTTTGCTTGTGGAAATGCCCAAGGAGCCTTCGGTGATAATGTTCTTTGGATAAACGTAATATTGCTCCCATAAGGGTCGGTCCAAACCATAGAGCTTGCGAATGTTCGCTTTGGTTTCCGCCGAAACGTTTTTCTCGGACGTGAAGGGCTCTCCTGGCATCGCCTTGGCGAGAAAGAAGGTGATGGTATACAAGGTGAAAAGCACGAGAATTCCTTGCATCAAGCGACCGAGAAGAAACTTAATCATTTGATCATCCTTCCTTTTTCATGGTTGGCGAGGATTCGAGTCGGATGAATTTGTAGGGATGGTTGTCGAGAACCAACGGATGCCAGCCCTTGACCTCTGGACGAAGCAGATAATTTCGGGTGTACCAGTAAACCGGGAGGATGGGTCGTTCCTTCAAGAACAGAGACTCGGCTTTAGAAAGAATGTCATAGCGGTCCTGCGGTTTCCCGGTTTCCGCAGCTTGGGCAAGAAGGCGCTCAAATTCCTCACTGTGCCAACCGGTTCGGTTGTTGCCCGTGCCTTTCATCCACATGTCCAAAAAGGTGAGGGGGTCCAAATAATCGCCTATCCAACCCCCGGCCGCCAAGTCATAGTCCTTGTCGAACATGGAAGTGATGTAGGAGGTCCACTCCAGTTGTTTGATTTTTATGGTGGCGCCCAAGTGTTCCTTCCACATCGATTGCAGAGCTTCCGCAACTGCCTTTGAAGTTTCCTTGTCTGTGGTGAGAAATTCTATGTCGGGCAGACCTTCCCCGTTCGGAAAGCCTGCCTCAGCAAGCAATTCCCGGGCAAGCTTGGGGTCAAAGCGGACCTGCTTGGCAGCGGGATAATCTCCGAAGGGAGGAACCAATCCGCCGGCCGGCTTCTGTCCCCCCTTGAGTACGTTCTGAATCAGGGATTCTTGATCTAGGGAGAGAGAAAAGGCCAGGCGAACACGGGAATCCGTGAACGGTTCGTGAGTGACGTTCGTTCTGATGAAATAGGTACCAAGGTAAAGTTCGTTTCTCAGGTCGGCGGAATAGTTTTGGCGGGAGTGCTCAATCAGTTCGGGGGCCAGCGAATAAGTAACGTGCATTTGTCCGTCATAGTACATTCTCGCTTCGGTGTACAAATTACTGATGGGCAGGTAACGAATTCCATTCAGGCCAACGTTTTCCTCGTCCCAGTAGCGAGGGTTCCTCGCGACTTCAATATGGTCGTTGAAACGCCAGGACTTGAGAAAGAAAGCTCCGTTGCAAACGAGATTTTCGGGCTTGGTCCAAGCGGTGAAACGGTCTCCGATCTTCCCGTGTTTGAGTACGGCGTGTCGTGGGACCGGATACCAAGTGTAATGTTTGGTGATCTCCGGGAGGAAGGGCAGCGGTGAGTTGAGTTTGATCTTCAAGGTATGCGGATCCGGAGCGGTCGCTCCAAAATCAATCAAGTCCCACAGATCCTTACCCGACTTGGCAAAGGCGAGGTTTTTTTTCAAGAGTCTTGTCCTTATTTGGGCGGATACGCCCTTGGGCCAGGTGAATAGGTTTGGCTTGCCTTGGATTGCCTCAAGTTCCTTCGCGGTCAGAAAATCCAGTCCCTTGAAATTGAATGAGTCTTCGGGGGCCTCCTCATTTGGTCCGAAATCAATTTCCTTAAGGCTTGCCCACCATTCAGTGGTGAAATTGGCGTCCTTGCGGGAAAGCAAGTAGGAGCGTTGGGACTTGTGATAGGGCTCTGCATCACGCACGTAATAGAGCATGAAGGAATAGTCCGAGGCAAGCTCCGGAGTGAGCAAGCGTCTGAAGGAGAAAAGAAAATCGTCGGCGGTTAGGGGAGCGCCATCTGACCATTGCGCGTCCTTGCGAAGTTCGAAAACCCATTCGTCGGGTCTTTTTTCATCAACCGGATACCACTTTTCGGCAACCCCGGGCAAAGCCACGCCGTCTTTCGAAGGATGCCCTTCCACCAAACCTTCGAACAGAGCCCTGATTACGTTACTCTCCAAAACGCCGCTTACGATATGAGGATCCAAGCCCTTGGGCTCGGAGGTGTTGCCAATAATGAGAATGCCCTCTTCGGTGGCCTGCTCAACCGCAGTCCGCTCGGAACAGGAGTTCATGAGCGAAGCGCAGGTGAGGAGCAGAACAACTTCGGCGAGAAACGGAACTTTCATAGTAGGATGCGGGAAGCCAACGGAATCATAAGGAAGTTCGGTTCAATTCTTGGCAAGCAAAAGCAGAAAGAACCTTCAAAGAAACTTTGGTTTGCCTTTGATCACATGGAAGGAAGAATCTAAAACCCTATTTGAATTCATGCGTGATTATTTCATAAGACGACTGCTCTTGATTCCACCCACTTTGCTGGGCATCAGCATTATGGTCTTTGCGATTACCCGTCTTGCTCCAGGCGGACCTTTGGAGCAGGCGATGATGCAAATGCAGCAAGTCTCCGAACAGGGAGGGGGAGGGCAGGGGATGAAATCCGACCAAGCTTTGTCCAAGGAGCAGTTGGAACAGATGAAGCGACTGTACGGTTTCGACAAGCCTCATTGGGAAGCCTACCTGATTTGGCTTGGCGTCCTTCCGAGGGAGACCGAATTCCGTCAGATTCGCTTTACGAGGAACGAAAAGGAACTGGCCGAAAGAGTGCGCTTGCCAAAATTTCATCTTGCCGAGTTGGACTGGAATGGGGACGGCTATCTTCAACGATCCGAAGTGCCCAAGCATCTTTCGAATTACCTGCCGTTCGATAGCTTCGACAGTAATGGAGATGGAGAAATCGATGGCAGGGAAGGAGCTCGCCCGGATGCGTGGATCGAGGGAGCTCGGGAAAAGATCATTCTCAAGAGAGGCAAGGGTTCGACAGTTCGCATTGCAAATTTTGAAAGTTTGCTGGGCAATTGGTCGGTGCGGATGAGACCTGTCGAAACCGGCGTCCTCAAAGCAAGACCGGTTGCCGAACTTTTCATGACCGAATTCGAGGGCGTGCTTCAGGGTAATTTTGGGCAATCCACTCGATATGGGGAGTCGGTGTTTCAGGTGATTTCGGAGCGCTTGCCGGTCTCTTCCTATTTTGGCATACTGACTTTTCTGATTACCTATTTCGTCTGTATCCCTCTTGGCGTTTTCAAGGCGGTCAGACACAAAACCCTGCCCGATGATCTTTCATCCATTCTGATTTTCATCGGTTACGCCGTTCCCGGTTACGCGCTTGGTTCCCTGCTTTTGCTTTTCTTTTCGATCAAGTTTGACTGGCTGCCTATGGGCGGTCTTACGAGTGATGGTTTTGACGAGCTTTCTCCTTGGGGGCAGCTCAAGGATTTGTTCGCCCATACCTTTCAACCACTTTGCTGTTACTTGATTGGAGGTTTCGCCTTCGTGACGATGTTAATGAAAAATCACCTTATGGATAACCTATCCGCGGATTACGTCCGTACGGCCATGGCAAAGGGGGTTTCCTTCAAGAATGCGGTTCGCAAGCACGCCTTGCGAAATTCCCTGGTTCCCCTGGCCACGAACGTCGGTCATCAGGTTACCTTGTTTGTAACGGGTTCGTTCCTGATCGAAACCATTTTTGACGTGGATGGCTTCGGTCTGCTGGGGTTCAATTCGGTGATTGATCGAGATTATCCGGTGGTTATGGGTGTTCTGACCTTGTCCGCCTCGCTTATGCTTTTGGGGAATATCCTGTCCGACGCTCTCGTCGCCCTGGTTGACCCGAGGGTTCGATTCGAATGAGAAGATGATTCGACTCAATCCATTGACCCTGAGAAAGATTCGTCGATTTCGTTCGATCAGGCGCGGTTATTGGTCCTTTGTCGCATTAATCGCTCTATACCTGGTTAGCCTTTTCGGAGAACTGTTCGTAAACAAACGCGCCCTTCTGCTCCATTATGAGGGAGAGCTTTTTCTTCCCACTTATGGCAAACAGTTAACCGGCAGGCAATTTGGCTTGGACTATGATTACGAAGTGGATTACCGGGAACTGCAAAAGAGATTCGAGGAGGAACAAAGTGGAAACTGGTTGATTATGCCCATCATTCCCTATGGTCCCTATGAAATGGATTATGCGGATGAAAACGCCACTGGCTTTTCCCCTCCGAGCCTATCGAGCGGACACTTGTGCGGTACCGATAAGACCGAAAGGGACGTTTTGGCCCGCTTGCTCTATGGTTTTAGAATCGCAATGACGTTTGCGATCGGTTATCTCGCGCTTACTTATCTGATTGCCATCGCAGCGGGCAGTCTAATGGGTTTCCTCGGTGGAAAGACGGATATGGTGGGACTGAGGTTGGTGGAAATTTGGGCAAACGTTCCTTTTCTTTACATGGTGATCATCCTGGTCTCGGTTATGCCTGGTTGGTGGGGGGTCGGATGGCAGGTTTGCGCTCTTCTTTTGATTATGGTGCTCTTTTCATGGACGGGTTTGACCTACTATGTGCGCGCGGCGGTGTACAAGGAAAAATCTCGAGATTACGTTTCCGCCGCCAAGGTGATTGGAGCAGGACCGCTTCGTATCATTTTCAAACATCTTCTACCCAACGTCATTTCCACCCTGGTGACTTTCGCACCCTTCACCATTGCCGCGGCAATTTCTTCGATTACCGCTCTTGATTTTCTGGGTTACGGTTTACCTCCTCCGGCCCCAAGCTGGGGAGAACTTCTCAAGCAGGGGGTAAGCAACCTGCGCATAGCCCCTTGGATCGTTATTTCCTCGGTCACGGCTCTCGTGCTCACCCTGACTTTGGTCACTTTCGTCGGCGAAGCGGTGAGAGAAGCCTTTGATCCCAAGAAATTTTCCACCTACGAATGATATGAAAAGAATGAAAAGTTTGAGCTATGTGATCCTAATGTCTTTTGCCCTGAGTTTTCAAGGATGCGACAACCCCAAATTGAAGCCTCCTCGCCCGAATGACGCTGACGAGGAGAGTGCGCGGAGCATTCAGGAGCAAGCAATCGACCGGGAGTTTGCCCGCGAACTCGCTAAGGAGTTCGGCAAGGAATTTGCCAAGGAGTTCGCCAGACAAATCAAAGAGGGAGATTTCCCCCTTGATTTGAAAATCGATTCTAGAGTCGCAAGCGAAGAATCCGCTCCCACGTCAGGTCTTGAAGATGATGAGGGAAACCGTCACCCCCTGCTCGCTCATTGCTCCGAAGAAGTTTTCGAATTTTACAAAGACAATTCGGATTGCTTCATTATCTCTTCTACGAACAAGATTCCGAGCGACCTCATCTGGAAAGACGGATCTGACGAAGAGGAATTTGCTTCACCCAAAGCCAAAAGGGGAGGGGTGTGGAATGCATATATGAGGGATTTCCCCAGAACTCTCAGAACCATTGGCCCAGACGCCAATGGAGCTTTCCGCAGCTACCTGCTTGATTACAATGTGCTGAGTTTGGTGGAAACGCATCCCAATTCGGACGGTTATTATCCTGGATTGGCAAGATCGTGGGCAGTGGGTAAGGACGGAAGAACGGTTTATTTCCGATTGGACCGGTCCGCCCGCTACAGCGATGGTGAACCCGTCAGGGTTTCGGATTACTTTTTCTTCTTCTATTTCATGAGAAGCAAACACGTTCAAGCGCCCTGGTATAATGACTATTATGGGAAGGATAAGTTTCAGAAGATCCAGCTCTATGATGAGGAAACGTTGTCGATTACCTTTTACAAGGCTAAGCCGGATCTTTTGGAAAGGGTATCCGTTCGTGGAAAACCCGAGCATTTCTACTTCGAGTTGGACGGTGAGTTTCTTAGTAAATACCAGTGGAACCCCGAGCCTACTACCGGCGCCTACGTTGCATTGCCGGAAAACGTCGACAAGGGAAAATCAGTGACTTTGGTAAGGCAACAAGACTGGTGGGCCGATCAAAAGCGTTTCTTTCGGAATCGCTACAATCCTGACAAGATCAAAGTGACCGTCATCCGCGATTACAACAAGTCCTTTGAACTCTTTCTCAAAGGGGATATCGATATGTTCGGACTCGCGAAAACTGAATTCTGGTACAACAAATTACCCAATGACCATCCATTGGTTACCAACGGTTACCTATCCAAGGTTACCTTCTTCAACCAAACGCCACCGCCTTCCTATGCTCTCAGAATCAACGCGCAGAAGGCCCCTCTGGATGATTTGAACGTACGTTTGGGAATTCACCACTCGATGAACTTTCAATTGGTTATGGATAAAATCTTTCGTGGTGATTTTGTCCGTATGAATACGGTTGCCGACGGATATGGTCGCCGTTCGCACCCAACCTTGCGTGCGCGGGATTTCTCCGTCGACAAGGCGGTTCGGTTTTTTGCAAAGGCAGGCTTTCAAGAGAGAGGGCCGGATGGTATTCTGGTCAATGCCAAGGGAGAGCGACTGTCCGTGGAAGTCGTAACGGGTTACAAGCATTTCGAGGATGTCCTGGTCGTATTGAAAGAGCAGGCCAAGAAAACGGGTTTGGAGTTGAAACTAAAAATTCTGGAAAGCACGGCTGCCTGGAAATTGTTGGGAGAGAAGAACCATCAGGTCGCCTTCTCGGCCTTCAATTCCTTTGTCGAGCTATACCCGCGATTTTGGGAACCCTTTCACTCGGATAACGCCTATGAGGAGGAGGGCGATGCGAAGTTCAATGAAAATGGTGGTCTCAAAGAGGGGCTGACCACCAAGGTGAGCACCAATAATTTTACCCAGACCGCGGTTCGTGAGATTGATCATCTGATCAATCGTTATCGAAACGAGGAAAGCCTTGAGGCGATTACGGAACTGTCTCACCAATTAAGCCAAATGATTCACGATCACGGGGTGTGGATCCCCGCTTGGAAGAAGCCGTGGCTACGGATCGGGCACTGGAATTGGATCCAGTTTCCGGAAGACTGGGGCCCGAAGGAAACTCGCGACTACGAGGAATTCCAGGTCTTTTGGATCGACGAAGCCCGGAAGCGAGAAATTCTTCAGGCTAAGGAAAAGGGGAAAGCGGTTTCCGATCAACCCACCGTTAGGATTTACGAAAAGTACAAGTCCCGCTGATCGATGCGCCCCTTTTACGAATGACTGCCGTAGCCCATAAAGACCCTCTTCTTGAAATCAGGAATCTGTCGGTCGCATTCGAAGTCGATGAGGGGGAAGTCCAGGCTCTTGATGGAGTTACCTTGGATGTAAGCCAAGGCCAAACTCTTGGTGTGGTCGGAGAGTCAGGTTGTGGAAAAAGTGTGACTGCCCTTTCCGTGATGCGTTTGTTGCCCAAGCCAATGGGAAAAGTTCTCAGTGGGGACATTTCCTTCATGGGTCAGGATCTGCTGTCGCTTTCTCCCGATGAAATGAGAGAAATCCGCGGAAATGAGATTGGTATGATTTTTCAAGAACCCATGAATGCCTTGAACCCGGTTAGGAAAATAGGGATTCAATTGAGTGAAGTCTTTCTGCTCCACCAAGTCACGGACAAGGAGGAGGCATGGAAGAGGTCAATCGATATGCTCGATAAGGTCGGCATTCCTTCCCCTGAAACTCGCGTGCTCGAATATCCCCATCAACTGTCCGGAGGGATGAGACAAAGGGTGGTCATTGCAATGGCATTGGCTTGTCAACCCAAGCTGATCATCGCGGACGAACCGACCACCGCCTTGGACGTAACCGTGCAGGCCCAAATTCTTGAATTGCTGGAGGATTTGCAGGCGAAAATGAATTCCTCGGTTCTTTTGATTACACATGATCTTGGGGTCATTGCGGAAACTTGCGACGAAGTATGCGTGATGTACGCGGGAAGAATTGTCGAAAGAGCGCCGACCAAGGAACTTTTCTCAAATCCCAGGCATGCCTACACCCAAGGTCTTCTCTCCTCGATCCCACGCATGGATGGAGTTCCAAAAACCAAACTTGTCACCATCGAAGGAATGGTGCCGGGGCTCTCCGAACTTAAATCCGGTTGCCGATTTGCCCCACGCAGCGGCTTGAGGCATTCGCCGGAAATGCTCCTGGAGCGACCGCCGTATCTCGAAGTGTCGCCAAATCATTGGTTGGAAGCTTGTCCCGCTTGCGCCGAAATATGAGCTCCCCCGAAAACATCTTGGAAATCGAAGACCTAAGGGTTCATTTCCCTGTGAGAGGAGGCGTTTTTCGAAGGGCGATTGGCTCATGCAAGGCGGTCGATGGAGTCAGTCTGAAACTGAAGGCAGGACAAACTTTTGGTTTGGTTGGAGAATCCGGATGTGGGAAATCCACTCTGGCCAAAGCGGTGGTTCGCCTAGTCAAGCCGACGGGGGGCTCAGTCAAATTTCGGGGGAAAGAAATGCTGGGAACCGATCAATCCGGGCTCAAGGCTTATCGGAGAGCCGTCCAAATGGTTTTTCAGGATCCTGCGGAATCCCTCAATTCGAGACATACGGTGGGCACCATTATCCGGGAACCTCTTGACGTCCATGAAGTCGGGGACAAGTCTGAACGGATCGAACGTGTGTCTCACCTGCTGGAGAAGGTGGGATTGCCGGCCGAGTCGGCCTCCCGCTATCCTTTTGAATTTTCGGGTGGGCAGCGTCAACGCATTGGGATTGCCCGGGCGCTCGCTCTGAAGCCTCAACTGCTCTTGCTGGACGAACCCGTTTCGGCCTTGGACGTTTCCGTTCAAAGCCAAGTCCTCAACCTTCTCATGGATCTGCAAAACGAATTCGGGCTCAGCTACTTGTTCATCGCTCATGACCTGGCGGTCGTAAAGCACGTATCAGATCTGATTGCGGTGATGTACCTGGGGAAAATCGTCGAAATCGCACCGGCGGAGGAGTTGTACGCCAACCCTCGACACGCTTACACGAAAGCCCTGATCTCCGCAATTCCGGTTCCCGATCCTGAGGTGACTAGAGTCCGACAGGTCATTCCGGGAGACGTTCCATCGCCCATCGATCCTCCCCAGGGCTGCGCCTATGGTCATCGTGTTTCCGCTCCCAAATATGCTGAATCCGTGGGCAAGGATTTGAAAATGCAAAAAGTGGGTCATAATCATTGGGTCATGGGCTGCTCCTGCTGCGTCGAATTGTAGCCTCTTACGCACCTGTTATATTTGCAAAAAAGACTTGCGGGAATTCTTTGCCTGTCTTTTAACTATTCTGCCCAAACGAATTCTATGCGTACCCCTTTAAAGCATTTCCTTAAGTATCTTTTTCCGCTTTTCCTTTTCCTGGAGACGAGTTGGGCTCAAAACCCTGGAGACATGCCCCTCCGCCAAGTGATTGCTCAAGCTCAGGATCTTATTGGCAAAGGAGACTTTGCCGGAGCTTCTCCCTTTCTCGATGAGCTGGAGATACGATTTCAGGATGAGAAGGATCCCCAAGTCGAAAAAATCTTGCAGCAATTCGGTTTTGTAAGAGGAATTGGATATCTGCAGAGCTTTGCCAAAGAGGGTGATCAGGATTACCTTGGCAGAGCGGCTAAAGCCTTTGGTTTCTTCGCAGAACAGTTTCCCACTGATCCGAAAGCGGTCATGGCCATGCAAAAGAGAACCGACTGCCTGCGGGCCCTGCATGAATGGAAGGAAGCCGCTCGCGTAATCGAGACCCTTTTGGACAAAAACCAACCCTATAGGAAACAGATTCTCAAAAGAAGCGAACTATTGAGCCTTTTCTTTGGCAGAGCTCAATGCTACCACATCGAACAGGATTGGGTGAAGGGAGAACCGGCGTTTCGTTCTTTGCTTCAATTTGCCGACGCCGCCAAGGACGAGGACCGAGCGGCCTACGCGGTTTCATGCCTTACTGAGATGTTCGTTCAAACCAAAAGAATAGACGAAGTCTTTCCTTTGCTCCCCAGATTATCCGGTGACACGCCGGCTAGGTATGACCTGCGATTGAACGTAAACCTTATGCAAGGAGCGGAGCAACTCTCTCAAGCGGAGCGACACGTCGAGGCTTCCCTTTTTTATTCTCTTACCATGACCACGGAGGAGATTCAGTCTTTCTATACGGAAAGGCAAAAGCGTTTGCAGAACGAACTTTCCCGGTTGGAACAATTTCTTGCGCTCCGAGGCGCTGGCTTGCCTTCAAGGAGATTGGAAATCCTAAAAGAGAAAAGCAACGATTTGGCAATGCGACTGACGAATGCCAACGGTTCGCTCAAGTTAGTCAACGATACGCCCTCCTTCACCACAACCTTGAGATGGAGAAAATCAGACAACTTTCAGTCCACCCAAAGGGATTGGGAAGCCTTCTGGGGTTTTTACTGGTTGTACAAGGATTTTCCCGATCACGATAGTGTGGAGAATTTCATTTACGCGGCGTTTGCTTCAGCCAATAAGGTCAAACACCGAGAAAAATCGATTGAGTTGGGAGAGGAGTACTTGGCGAACAAGACATGGAAGAAGTTTCGTGCCGACGTCACTTTCATCATGGCCAACGCTTATCGGGAGCAGGCGGAAAAACTGCAGGCTATTTCCGCGAGCCTGCAAATGTCCATGACCACCGTGGGCAAGGAGAGAGCGGCGCAAACCAAAGAGCAATCCGAGCAATACTTCGCTCGCTTCTTCGCCCTCTGTGACGATTTTCTTGAGATTATGCCCGAGCACAAGTATGCGAGAGATTTTGTCGGAATGATGGGTTCGGTATACTTTGCCCGCAAAAGGTTCGATAAGCTTTTGGAAAAATTCGCTGGCTATGAAAATGGGAAGATGAATCCAAGAAAAGGCTATGTGAACAAGAAGGAATTCCTTAACAGTCCGGCGATGCCAACGGCCCACTACATGAGTGGATTGGCATTGCTCGCTTCAGGAAAGTTCGATGAAGCCAAACCGCTTCTCGGCGCCGTCGTCGGGGTCAATATGGAAGGAATGCCTTTGGCGGAAGGGGCGTTAAGCTCTTTCGAAGATACAAACTCCCAGGAATCCGAGGATGCGGAATAGTTGGAATATGAAGACCGCTTTCCCTTTATGTTCAATCATTGTCTTCCTCTTCGCTGGATGCGGAGGGGATGAAACCGAGACCCCGGAGCCTTCGAACGAGCCCGAAGTTCAGGAAGAATCCTCGTCGATTACTGAAGAAATGCCTCCACCGGTTGAGAAGGCGGAAGTTTATGTACCCGAACCCGAACCGACGAAACCCAAACCGGATCCAAATGGAGTGTACTTGCCTACGGGGGAGGAAAAAAACGGTAAGCCCGTCTACGAAAACCAAGAAGGCTTTTCCTTATGGTACAATGGTTCGGTTTGGAGAATCACCGATCGAACCGGGGGCGGTAAACTAATTGCAACTGGGGAAGGACAGCTTAACGGAAAATGGGAAAACCAAGGGAAAGCCCGTCATTATCCGGACGAAGAATACGCCAAGGACGCCTTGTTCAGACTTGCGGTTGCCTTTCAGGGTTCCTCCGACAACCTGAACGCAATCCGCTTGTTTCAGCAGTTCGTTATGCAGTTTCCCGATGACAAGTTGGTTGCGGACGCTTATTTGAGCCTTGGGGATTTGACCATCAGCGAAGTGAACCCAGATGAACAACCATCCTTTGACCAGATCAAAGAGGCCCGCAAGAACTATACTTTGGTTCGGGAAAGTACCCAGGACATCCGTTTGGTTTCGGACGCCACCTTTAACGAAGGCGGGTTGCTCGAAAGGGTTGCGGATAATCCCGAAGGTCTCGTTGAGCATTATTACACCTTTGACAAAAATAAGGACGAAACCTTGCAGCAAAAGGAATTTGACGCATCCGGTTTGTTTCAGGACGTTTCTTTTGGGGACTATGATCTGAACCAGGACAAGGGGCTGGATTACGGTGAGCTTTTCGAACTCGCTTCGATGACGACTTACGCGGAGATCGAAAAAGTTTTTCGGGCTTACAACGAAAAATACTCTTCCGCCGAAGGAGCGCGAGTTTCTCAGGCAACCTCAAAGATAGGCTTTGCGTGTGAAAAACAGGGAAGACCTTCGGAAATGCTCGAGTTGTATTATCAGGACATAAAAAAATATGGCAACGATCCCCGCTCCGTCGGAGTCGACGAAATTCTAAAAAAATATTCATCCAAGTATGCGGAATACGAGACTCTCTATGGGAAGAGTCTTGATCTCTTGAAAAAGTTGCAGAATCCCGGAGAGCCAATTTCATTCACTTATCGTAACCGTAGGGGAATTGAGGAAACCATTGCCGGAACCATGGATGAAGTGCTCAAGGACAGAAGGAAATTATTGCCTTTCCTCTCCACCAATTATGAGGGGATGGACCCGGAAATTTACAGTGAAGTCGCAAAGCTAAGGGGGGCGATTTTCATCAACCCCGACTACGCCGCAAAATTTAAGGGCTACCTCAAGAAATACCAAAGCCTCCAAGATAACTTTCCGGCCGATCTTTCGCCGGCAAATGCTTTTGTCGGATTGCTGCAGGAAGCTATAGACTCAGGTAAAAAATCCTTGGAATTGCGGATGCGGGCGATTCTTGACAAATCGGGATCATCGGCCGGAAAAGGCTACAATCCGCAAAGAAGTGACTTTCCCGCCGCAAGCGCCGGGGTTTTGGTCTGGATGGCGGAGAAGATGGTTGCCCAAAATTCATTGGACGATGCGGTGGCGGCTATGGAAAGATTGGTCGAACTGTATGGCGAGACGGGAGGAGAGTTTCTTTTTGATGCCCATTATCTAATCGGCCAAGCCAAGGAAAAGGAACGTGATTACCAAGCTGCCGCAACAAGTTTCGGGGATGCCTTAACGAATTCATCTTGGCATGAAAATGCAAATGATGCTCGGATGAGAAGAGGGAATGCCCTCATAAAGGTGGGCGAAGCGACGAAGGAAGCGGATGCCTTCGAGCAAGCAAGCTCTTCCTTCGAGGAAGTCAGGGGCGATTCGGATAGCTCTCTGGAATTTCGAGCCGAAGCAAATTTCAAAATGGGGGATTGCAGGATGGCTGTGAGAGATTATGCCGGAGCGGCTTTCCTGTATTTGGAAACGACCCTGAATTTCCCCAGTGCGGTCAGATGGGTACCCAAAGCGTACGAAAAATCGATTCGTTGCTACGAACAAAGTGGTCAGACCGAACAGATAAGAAACATCGAGAAGCAGTACAACGATTGGCAAAGAAAGTTCCTAAAATGAAGACATTTGCATGCCTCACTCTCCTTTGGGTCCTCCTCTGCACAACTCTGTTCTCGCAGAACATAGACTATTTCACGAAATATCGAGGAGGTCTGCCGGTTAAGGTCTATTATGGGGCAAACCCCAGAGCCATGACCCTTTTGGGGGTGGATGCCAAAAAGGGCATCATTTACGGAAAGATGGAAACGGGACAAGTTCAGTTCGAATTGCGTGGATTGAAGCAACAAAACATTTCAGGCTTCAGATTCGAGTGGCCCAAGGACCCAAGGCTGGCTCTTAAGTATTTGTCCAATGAACAGTACAGTCCCAAGATGCTGGAAATCCTTCGTCCTCATATCTACAAGGTTTTGCTTTATCTGGACATACCTTTCGAATTCATGCCGATTCACGATGACTGCCTGGTTTACTGCAAATCCTTGGTCGAGATGGAGCAGTACGCCGAAGCGTTTTACGTACTTTCTCGTTTGAACCTAAGTAAGCTTGATGAATTTGGATACAGGGAATTTTCCGAGCTCGCCCTGGACTTGGCTGGAAAGATGATAGTTTCCAATCCCAAGTCTGCGAAGACCGCTCGCTCGCTTTTACAGCTTGTCACAATTCGCGATGATAGCGGGGATCACGCATCTTATCTTCAATTGGTTGACTCCTTGAGAAGACAGGGTTTGTACACCGAAGCGATTTCCGAGTACGGACGCTTGGGCCCCATCGTTTCAAAATCAATCAACTCACCTTACAAGGAAGTCCTTCGCCTCTGGCCCATCTACTGCTACGTGAAGCTCTATGAATCTTATTCGAAGGCTGCCTCTCGGGACAAAAGGTATGCCGAAGCTGCAGGCAAGATGTTCAACACCGCTTTGCAGATGATCAAGAAAATCGATGAGGATCCACCCTCCAGACAGTCCAACGAATTCTCTTTATACAAATTGATCCGCGCCCTTATTCGGGTACAGTATGCAAGGCAATACGAAGCCTCCGGCAAAAAGGATCAAGCGGACCAATATTACAAGGATTCCGTTTTGGAAGTGACCGAAGGAATCGTTACCGCAAGGGTCGGTTTGGATTGGTTGCCGGAGTCTCTCATGATGGCAGGCGACGCATACGAAAATCTCGAACTTACCGAAGCGGCGCGGAACGTTTACAAACAGGTTTCCATCTTTTTCAAATCGACCAAGTGGGCAGCGCTAAGCGAAGCAAAATTGAAAGCCCTGCCTCCTGCCTAAATTCAAATCCTCAGTTGACCCAAATCGTAAAAATATCTTTCCTAGAAATAAAACAAAATTAATATGAAACTTGTCCAATCTCGCACACTTCAACTACTAGCCCTTTTATTCGCGGTTCTTTTTCCCGAGATGTTGGTCTCGGTCGCTCAAGCTCAAACAAAAAGCTTCGGATCGCAAATGATGGATTCTCTCGGAATCTTCATAACGCCATTCGCAATTTTGGTGGTGGGCGGTTTCACCCTGATTATCTACAATGGAATTGCCATTCGCAGGAAAGCGTTCGTCAAGGATGACGTGGTTCAACCCATCATGCAGGAGTTGCAGAATCTTAACATTGAAGGCGCCAAGGCTTTGTGCGACCAGTACAAGCTCCCTGTGACCGGCGTCCTTAAGGGTGGGCTGGAAAGAATACAGGACGACGAATTGGATATCGAATCGATCGAAAAGGGTCTTGAGGAAACTTCAGCCTTGGAGTTGGCCAAGCCTTTCACCTGGATCAACATGTTAAACACGATAGGTTCCATTGCTCCCATGATTGGTCTTCTGGGTACGGTTACCGGTATGATCGGAGCCTTCAATGTTCTTACCGAATCGGGTATGGGAGGAGAATCAAGCAAGCAAATGGCCGGCAACATTGGTAGTGCCCTTTGGACGACCGCATCCGGACTAGTCGTGGCGATTCCAACCTTGATCGCCTATTTTATTTATAAGACAAAATTTGGAACAATAGTCGCAGAAGTCAATCGAGTAGCCGGTGAAATGGTCTTCACCTTGGTTCGCGCTGCTCGCGGAGGTTTCGATGAGGGCGAAGAGCAAGAGGGAGAATACTATGAAGAGGAAGCGGTAGCCCCAGAAGGTTTGCCTGAAGAAATGCCTCCACCTACCGCTCAGTAAAGTCAGCTCTTCGTTCTACCGATTCGAGCCTAAGAAAGATTTTCGCAAATGAAGGGTTTCAAGCCACCAGAGACAAACGATTCACCCGATCTCACGCCTATGATCGACGTCGTTTTTCTGCTGATTGTTTTCTTCATGGTGGTCGCCCAGAGAATGTCCGAGCAGTACGTTGAGTTGGAATCCATGGCCATTGCAAGCAATTCAGACGTCAAGGAGTCCCCGCCCTCGAGAACCATCATCAGCATAGACGATACTCCCGAAGGTCAGAAGTTCTATTGGGGAATGACCGAAATTGACATCACTCAGGTGAGTTGGGTAGTGAAAAAAAACCCCGAGTGGAAAGTTTTTCTTCGGGTTCATCCCAAAGTCACCCATGCAGTTGTACAAGACGTAATGAAGGAGATAGGAAACGCCGGTCAAGCCGATATTATTTTCGGAACTTGGCAGGTTGCCGGATAGAAGGAGTGAATCATGGATACCTTTAAAAGAATTCTGGACGACGTCGATGAAGTTGATCTTACTCCTATGATTGACGTTACTTTTCTGCTTTTGATTTATTTTATGGTCACCACCATGCTCAAGCAACCGGAAGCCGAACTTTCGATCCAATTGCCCGGGAAACCTCAGAACAGTGACGCAAAGCCAATGGAAATGCTCAAGGTCCGTGTCGGAGATGAGGGTGAAGTGTACTTGAATGGTTCGGAAATTGAAGATGGCTTTGATTTGACCATGCCTGATTTGGTTGCGAACTTGAAAACCCAAAAGGGTATGCGAGATCAGCTGATCAGCAGCGGCGCCCGATCGAAGGAGGAGGCGGAACTCAAGGTTGAGATCGAATCCTCAGGGATCGCCGAACATCAATCTTCGATAAGCGTGCTCAACGCTTGCTCCTCTGCCGGAGTGAACAAAGTAACCTTTACCTTCCAGTAGGTTTTAGTTTGCCAGACCGTTTTTTCCGATGCCTGACATTGTAAAAAAGTTCCTTCACACCAGAATGCGTGTGAACGACTTGCAGGCAACCGTTGCCTTCTATCAAAAGGTCTTTGGATTGAAAGTTACCCGCGAGCACCAATCTCCTCGTGGTTCGAAACTGGTTTTTCTTTCCGTGCCCAACAGTGAAGAGGAAATTGAAATCACGTTTTTTCCGGACTCGGGATCCGTTCAGGTGCAGGAAGATTTGATGCACCTTGCCTTTGAGGTCGAGAGTATGGACGAATTTGCCAAGCATTTGACCGAGGCCGGTTACGAATTCAGTGATGGGCCGACCCAAAGTTCATCCGGTTCCACATTCGCATTCGTCGATGCCCCGGAAGGCTATGAGATCGAAGTGATCGAAAAGCCAAAGGTCTGATCTTTGCATTCGGTAGAAGTTACGCAAACCTCAGGTAGGACCCGTCGCGGATCACTCAGGCAAAAGTATTGTCCATGCAGTTAAATCGGTTGTCATGGGATCGTTTTGAATGGATACTCTCGCTTATGAAAATTTTTTTCCTTCGAGCATCAATTTTTCTATACGTTTTTCTCATCGGTGGTTGCCAACATCTCCGCGTGCAACTTGATGAGAGAGCCTCTTCCAAGACCATTGTTCTTTTCGATGGATCGAGCTTGGATGATTGGAAAGCCACTGATTTTGCGGGGAAAGGTGAAATCTCAATTGATGAAAATGGTAGTTTGATTCTCGAGATGGGAGCCGAGCTTTCCGGTGTTCATTGGCAGGGTAAGCCTCTTCCCACACAAGATTATGAAATTAGCTTACAAGCAAAACGGACAATGGGTAGTGATTTCTTTTGCGGACTTACTTTTCCGTACAAGGATTCTCATGCCACGCTTATTCTTGGAGGCTGGGGAGGTTCCCTGATCGGTATTTCCAGCATCGATGACTTCGATGCATCGGAAAATGAGACTGGAGACGCATTCATTTTCGAGGACCAAAAGTGGTATGACGTTCGCCTTCGGGTAACGGAAAGTGAATTTACGGTTTGGATCGACGAGGAAGAGGTGATCGATTGCGAAGTCGAGGGCCGAGTCATCAGCATGCGTCCGGGAGAAATTGAAATGTCCGTTCCCTTGGGTCTTTGCACCTTTGCGACTTCTGCTGCCTTGCGTAAAATCGAATTGAAGATTTTACCCTAGTACCCAAAGAGAGATTGCTCGGACCCAGTTAATTTGTTATCAGGTAGTCATGAAAACCTTTCGATCACTATTAATTCTCGTGGCAGTCGTCAGCCAACTCACGCTGGCATTGCACGGTCAGGAATCCCCCAAGCAAAATCTCAAATTGGTCAGGGTGGCCAGCCTGAATACGATTGAGGCAAACAAGGAGTTCCAGAAAAACGTTCAGCTTGTCCAGCAACAACGGGCGCTTGCGGTGCAAATTCTCAGTAAAATGCAATCCACTCAGGACAAAGACGAACACGATGTCTTGAAAAAGCAGCTTGATTCCCTGCAGAAAAAGCTAAACGAGAATAACGATCTTATGTTCAAGACATATGGATTTTCTCTTAATCGAAACTATGTTCTCACGGTGGAGAAGGCCCACGTTCACATGTGGGTGACTGAAGAGGAGGCCAAGGCGATCGAGGCGAAAAGCAAAGAAAACAAAACCGACGCCGGCCAAGCCGTGGAAGAAAAGGCTGACGAGAAATCGGGTTTCCGTTCCTTATTCAAAAAGAGTAAGTAAAGGGAGTCGATCCCTCTAGTCCGAAGTAGCCCAGCTCCTTTTCAGCTCAGATTTGACGACTCCTGCAGCCTAAGTTGCCCGCAAGCCGCTTCGATGTCATGCCCTTTTTCCATGCGGAGAGTGACTTTCGGGGCTTTACCCTGTTCCACCTTTTTTTGAAAGGCTCGGATTTGCGTGAGGGTGGGTCTGCGCCATTCCAGCCCATCGACTTGGTTGTAGGGAATGAGGTTAATTTTGGCGTTTAACCTGCGAGCGTGAGTGGCAAGCAATTCGGCCTGTTGCAAATCATCGTTCAGGTTTTCGATGAGAATGTACTCCAAGGTTATCATTTTCCTTCGTTTTTCGATAAATTTTTCGCAAGCTTTGAAAAGTTCCTCTATGGGATATCGATCATTGATGGGCATGATTTTACGCCGAGTCTCGTTGTCACCCCCATGCAGAGATATGGCCAGCCTGATTTGGGCGGGATATTTTGCAAGTTCCAGAATCTTTGGGACCAAACCACTTGTCGAGAGGGTCAGATGTCGCGCGCCAATCCCCAATCCTCGAGGAGATAGAATTTGGTCGAGGGCCGGAAGTAAGGCCCGCAGGTTTGCAAGTGGCTCTCCCATGCCCATGAAAACCAGATTGTCGATTCTTCTACCGGCTTCTTTACGAGCGAGGAGTATTTGACCAACGATTTCCCCCGTAGTGAGGTTTCTCTTCAACCCATCCAGACCACTGGCGCAAAATTTACATCCAAGAGCGCATCCCACTTGAGTCGATACGCAAAGCGTCAAGCGGGAGGAACGGTTACCCAAAGCGTCTTGATTTGCCCGGATTAATACGCTTTCGATGAGCTGATGATCTCTCAAGCGCCACAAAAACTTCTGAGTCGTATCCTTCGAACCTTGGACCCTCATGATTTTCATCGGAACCAGATCATATCTTTCGGTTAATTTTTCCTTCAAGGATTTGGGTAGATTGGACATCTTTCCCCAATCCAGTTGACCCTTTTCGAAAATCCAATCCCTGACTTGTTCCATTCTAAAGTTTGGAACTCCTTCCCAATCCCAATCTTCAAAGGAATGATCTATTAAAAGTGGCTTATTTAGTTTCAGATTCCATAAGGTTATCCTTAAAATCCACTTATTGCAATGAAGCATCGATGGCGTGTTTTTGAATCCAATTTATGGGGAAGCCTCATTCTTCCATTGAATTAAGGTTGCGAAAACCTTACCTTGACCCAATGAATGTCACTAAGCCCATTTTGTGGATAATTGGATAGGTCTGCTTTCCTTTATCGTTTTTTACCGGGTCGCCTACGGTCCTGAAATGCCTGAAAAGGAAGACGTGAACAGTGGCTTTGTGATTCTGGTCTCGGTCCTTCTCGTCGGAAGTTTGGTATCCCGAGTCTTGTTTTTACCCAAACAGGAAAATCTTTTGCCTTTTTTTGTATTTGGGCTCGCCGCCGCCGAGGCGGCAACGTTCATTGGTGTCATTTTAATGCCTTATTATCAGGACTTGGTCCT
>Ga0160422_10000026_pt1 | contig 68265 bp, 68 predicted proteins | sample Fk160mmetaG_FD_108192 | JGI IMG/M metagenome (GOLD analysis project Ga0160422, IMG submission 108192) | Marine microbial communities from the Central Pacific Ocean - Fk160115 60m metaG | ecosystem: Environmental > Aquatic > Marine > Oceanic > Photic zone | place: The Central Pacific Ocean... | reverse complement strand
GTTAATACACCTAGACCTCCATCAGACTCGCTACCTCTATCGATGTAGTTCCACTCTTGGTAACCGCTGACTGAAACGTCAGAGATTGCAGGAGCTGAAATACTCGCAGCAGCTACTAATGCGCTAGTTGCTATAAGTTTCTTATTTAACATTATCTTATCTCCTATTTTTAGTTGATTAATGTTTAAGGTTTTTTATAAAATAACCTTGAAAAAATCACTGTTTTAAGACTTTAAAATGCTTTTTTTTTGGTATATGTTGCATAATTACAACACATCATTTATGTTGATTTTAATGGATAATTTTAGGTAATGGGAATAAAAACTTAATATGTTAAGGATATCTACTGTAATCTTATCATTAATGTTAATTTTGACTACTTCAAGTTGTGGTTTATTCAAAAAAAAAGACCCTTCAACAACGAAAAAAAGGGATCCAGGATTCGAATTTAACTCTGAACAAAGGGCAAAAGATTTCGCAGAATCAAGAGGTATATTAAATCGAGCTCTTAAAAAGGGATCAGGAGAGTTTCAATTTGCAACATCAAATGTTTTATGGAGAGCATCATTAATTACATTGGAAGAAATACCATTAAGAGCGGTTGATTACTCTGGTGGAATAATAGTTACAGAATGGTATTCAAATTCAAGATCAAATGATGCATTAAGAATAACTGTTAGATTTAATTCAAACGAAGTGTCACCAAATTCATTTAATGTTATAACACATGAAAAAAAATGTGATGTCAATAATAACTGCAAAACTACATTAGCCAAAAGCACAAAATTAAACAAAACTATAAAAGAAAAAATATTAAATACTGCTAGAGTTTTAGCAGTAGATATAAAAAATAAATCCTTAAAAAAATAAATTTTTTGGCGGGAGTGACGGGACTCGAACCCGCGGCCTCCTGCGTGACAGGCAGGCGCTCTAACCAAGCTGAGCTACACCCCCGAGCTTCATAATTTTGTGAGTGTAACGTTGCGCTGTCACCACAAACAAACTTGTTATTAATGTTATAATAAAAACTCCAAATTTACAAATAAAATGTGAAAATGGTGGGCGGTGAGAGACTCGAACTCCCGACCCTCTCGGTGTAAACGAGATGCTCTACCAACTGAGCTAACCGCCCTCTTAAAAATAAATCCTTTTATAGCAACACTTTTAGCAAGATGAAAGAGAGAAAAAACATATCCAATGAGTACTTAAAGGGAACGTCCATTACTCCGCGGCTACTACTCAAATCTCTTATATTTCCGCATCGTGAAATTAATACCTAAATGTAACGGAGTAAGCTACCCATGAACTTAATTTGATCGTAAAAACAAAAAGATTAATATAGCTAAAACTACAATAGGCAAAAACTTCTTAATATATACCTCTTTGATTTTATCTAAATTTTTTTTACCCATTGCTTAAGCTCTAAATTCATTATTGTCGTTATACATATAGGAGATTATAAGACATATTCAATATTTTTCATATGATTTGTTAGATAGTTAAGTCTTTTTGGTTATGCAATTTGTGCACTTTAACTTCACCTAGTTTACCAGCCACAAGAGGAAAACCTGAATAAGATGCACTATAAATTTCTTTTGATCCAGCTAATAATGCCAATTCGCTAGCTGCATCAAGAACTTCACGTTTTGAGGAGATTGATAGTCCAGTATGACCTACTTTTGCACTAGAAATCTTTATAAACGGGTATTTTTTTTTAATTTTTTGTTTAAAACTATTATTATCACAAAAGAATAAAATTATTTTTTTTTTATTTTTTATAATTAAATCACTTAGTTTATCATAATTAAATTCTCTCTGATCCCACTTAGTATAAACAAATTTTTTATCTTTTTTTTCTAATTCTAAATGTTTATCACCTAGCCGAAGATGAATAGATATATAATTTAATAAATTATCGCTATATATATTTTTTTTATTCGAAATAACCTCATCTGAAAAATAAAAAACATCGCCAAATTTCAAATTAATAAAGTCAAAATCAAATTTTTTATACATGCAATTAGGTTTACAAATATAATGCATATTATTATTAATATTTTCCAAAGTATCTACCGATGTTAAGCTATTTAATATTTTGAAATTATTAATTTTATCTTGAGAAATATACAATTCACTAAATTGTAGAGGAATATAACTCTCTAAAGGTAGTCCATTCTTTTTATAATATAATCTAAAATTTTTATTCATACAATATTGCAACAAATACATAAAATATTTTATGTAATCAGCTACACCACCGTCGTTTATATTAAAATCATAGATAATATTTTTATTAAATTTAGAATAGTTTTTTATATACTTCTGTATATCAGATCGTGATAACATGATTAAATTAAATTTAATTAATTGGTGATTTCTGTTGAGAAGTTTCTTTATTCTGAATGTTGTCAACCTCAATCCATTTAATTGGGTTTAATTCTTTAGTTAAAGCTATCTTCAAAACTTCCTCAACATCTTTTACAGGTATAATTTTTAATCCTTCAATAATATTTTTAGGTAATTCAGTTAAATCTTTTTCATTTTCTGATGGAATTATTGCGGTTTTAATACCACCTCTCAATGCAGCTAATAGTTTTTCTTTTAAACCACCGATTGGTAAAACTCTTCCTCTTAAAGTCACTTCTCCAGTCATTGCAACATCTTTTCTAATGGGAACACCAGACAATGCCGAAACAATAGATGTAACCATACCTATACCTGCAGAGGGTCCATCCTTTGGAGTGGCTCCTTCTGGAACGTGAATATGAATATCTTTTTTTTCAAAAGTTGGAGGTATAATTCCATAATCTAAACACCTTGATCTAACATATGATTTAGCTGCTTTAATAGACTCCTTCATAACATCACCAAGCTTACCTGTATGTTCTAATTTTCCTTTACCCGGCATTACGACTGACTCTATTGACAATAATTCGCCACCTACTTCTGTCCACGCTAGGCCAGTTACAACACCTACTTTATCTTCATTTTCGATCTCACCAAATTTAAATTTTTTTACACCAAGATACTTATCAATATTTTTATCATCAACTTCTACATTTAATTTTATTTTAGATACAATTTCTTTAACGCTCTTACGAGCTAATTTGGCTAGTTCTCTCTCTAAACCTCTAACTCCAGATTCTCGTGTATATTTTCTTATAATTTCTTTAACAGCTTCTGCTTTAATTTTTAGTTCATTTATTTTTAAACCATTCTCTTTAATTTGCTTAGGTATTAAATATTTATTGGCAATTTCAGTTTTTTCCTGTTCAGTATACCCGGATATTCTTATTACCTCCATTCTATCCAATAATGGAGATGGGATATTTAAAGTGTTGGCTGTAGTTACAAACATCACATTCGATAAATCGTAATCAACTTCGAGATAATGATCATTGAATGCATTATTTTGTTCTGGATCGAGTGCCTCCAATAAAGCTGATGATGGATCTCCCCTGTAATCGATACCTATCTTGTCAATTTCATCTAAAAGGATTAGTGGGTTTTTTGTGCCTGCTTTTTTCATCAACTGAATTATTTTTCCTGGTAAACTTCCTATATATGTTCTTCTATGACCACGAATTTCAGCTTCATCTCTTACACCACCTAAAGACATTCTAACAAACTCTCTTCCTGTAGATTTTGCAATAGATTTTCCAAGTGATGTTTTTCCAACTCCGGGAGGACCAACTAAGCACAAAATAGGACCTTTGATTTTTTTCAATCTAGACTGAACTGCTAAAAACTCTAAAATTCTATCTTTAACCTTTTCAAGACCATAATGATCTTTATTTAGAATTTCTTCTGCTTTTTTTATGTCTGTGTTTACTTCGGATAATTTTGACCATGGTAATCCCACCATCCAATCAAGATAATTTCTTACAACAGTAGATTCTGCGGACATCGGGCTCATAGTTTTTAACTTTTTTAATTCTGATAAACTCTTTTCTTCTGCCTCTTTGGACATTTTAGAATTTTTAATTGTATCCTCAAGTTGTTTAATTTCATCTTTTCCGTCTTCAATATCTCCAAGTTCTTTTTGAATTGCTTTTAATTGCTCATTTAAATAGTATTCTCTTTGAGTTTTTTCCATCTGGTTTTTAACTCTACCTCTAATTTTCTTTTCGACAGATAAGACATCAATTTCGTTTTCTAAAAAGCTTAAAATAGTTTCCAATTTTTTTTGAATATCAATTATTTCTAAAATTTTTTGCTTTTCATTGAGCTCTAGTTTAAGACTCGAGGCGATTTTATTTGATATTACTTTAGGATCAGAAATATTTTTTAAATTAATATTGTTCTCTTCATTAAATTTTTTAGAAACTTTATTTAATTTATCAAATTTATTAATTAAGGCTTTTGAAAGCGGACCGTCTTCAGGTTTGTTTATTAAATTTAACGCACTTATTTTTCCTAAAAGAAATCCTTTATTATTTTCTACTTCGTGAATTTTAACAACTCTTTTGCCTTCAACTAAGATTTTTACTGTGCCATCTGGCAATTTTAATAGTTGAAGAATTTCACCCTCTGTTCCAAAAGAATAAATATCTGACTGAGATGGATCGTCGATGTCTGGATTTTTTTGTGAAACTAAAATAATTTTTTTATATTTCTCCATTGAGGCTTCAAGAGATTTAATTGATTTGTCTCTTCCTACAAATAGCGGAACAGTAACGTCTGGAAAAACCACAATATCCCTTAATGGCAAAATGGGACAGCTATAATTTGTTTCATTAATCATTGAATATTAAAGTAATTATTAACTAAAATAAAACAAGTGCTTAAATAACCAAATTATATATTAATTTGCTATTTTGTTCTCTTTTGTGGATTTCTTAGAGTAAATCATTAAAGGTTTCGAATTTCCATTAACCACCTCTCTATTAACAACTATTTCCTCAACACCCTCCATGCTTGGTAGCTCAAACATAGTTTCTAACAAAATTTCCTCTATTATAGATCTTAATCCTCGAGCTCCAGTCTTCCTTTTAATTGCTTTTTCAGCTATCGCTTTAAGGGCGTCTTTAGCAAAATTAAGCTTAACTCCCTCAATATCAAATAACTTACAATATTGTTTTGTTAAAGAATTTTTAGGTTGCTCTAAAATTTGTATTAAAGTCTGCTCATCAAGATCTTCTAATGTAGAAATAATAGGAAGTCTTCCAATAAACTCAGGTATCAAACCAAATCTTAATAAATCTTCTGGCTCAACCTCCTTAAGCACTTCACCAGTTTTTTTCTCTACTTTATTCTTAATTTTAGCTCCAAAACCAATTGCACTACCTTCACCTCTAGAAGAAATAATTTTATCTATACCGGCAAATGCACCTCCACAGATAAACAAAATATTTGTTGTATCTACTTGTAAAAATTCTTGTTGAGGATGTTTTCTACCACCTTGTGGTGGAACACTGGCTACAGTACCTTCCATGATTTTTAATAAAGCTTGCTGTACCCCTTCACCAGAAACATCTCTAGTAATTGAAGGGTTTTCTGTTTTTCTACTTATTTTATCGACTTCATCAATATAAACTATTCCTCTTTGTGCTTTTTCAACATTATAGTCAGCCGCTTGTAATAATTTAAGTATTATGTTTTCAACATCCTCACCAACATATCCAGCTTCTGTTAAAGTAGTAGCATCAGCCATAGTAAAAGGGACATCCAAAATTTTAGCAAGAGTTTGTGCTAATAGTGTTTTACCACAACCAGTCGGTCCTATTAATAAAATATTTGATTTTGATAATTCAACATCATTGTTACTTTTATTTTCATGATTAAGTCTTTTATAATGATTGTGAACCGCTACTGATAAAATTTGTTTAGATTTTTTTTGACCGATTACGTAATCATTTAAAATTTTAAATATCTCTTTTGGTGTTGGTACTCCTTCTTCGTTTTTAGAAATATTGTTTTTGCTTTCTTCTTTTATAATATCCATACAAAGCTCAACACATTCATCGCAAATAAATACTGTTGGTCCCGCTATTAGCTTTCTTACTTCGTGTTGACTTTTTCCACAAAATGAACAGTAAAGAGTATTTTTAGTTTCTTTATTCATAATCGAATCAATATGCTTACTTTACAATGTAGTGGGTTTCAAAATCAAGCGATAGTTGCAATAAAATTATAAATCAAGTTGCATATTTTGTATTTTGGTAAAAAAAAATTTCAATTAGTCGTCTCTCTTTTCAACAACCTTATCTATTAAACCAAATGACTTTGCTTCATCTGCACTCATAAATTTGTCCCTTTCAAGAGCTTCTTTGATTTTATCAACAGATTGACCAGTATGCTTTGAGTAAATTTCATTTAACCTTTTTTTTGTTTTAAGAATTTCATTTGCATGAATTTCAATATCTGTAGCCTGACCCTGAAATCCTGCAGAAGGTTGGTGCACCATTATTCTTGAGTTAGGTAATGAAAGTCTTTTACCCTTTTCTCCTGCTGCTAACAAGAAAGATCCCATAGAAGCAGCTTGACCAATGCACAATGTTGACACTGCAGGTTTGATATATTGCATTGTGTCATATATCGCTAGACCATCAGCAACAATACCTCCAGGACTATTTATATATAAGAATATATCCTTCGAATTGTTTTCAGATTCTAAAAAAAGTAATTGTGAAGAGATTAAACTAGCAATGTTTGAATTAATTGGTCCTGTCAAAAATATAATTCTTTCTTTTAAAAGCCTTGAATAAATATCAAAAGCTCTTTCGCCCCTAGGAGTTTGCTCTATAACCATTGGAACAAGGTTATTCATAAAAATATTTTTAATATCTTTCATGCGAATCAATTCATCAACTTACTATTTAAATTATTTTTTTCTACTTTTTTTCTTTGATGTTGTTGTTTTGGTCTTAGTTTGTTTCTCAGATTGTTGATCGGAAATATCAAAAAGTTTTTTTAATTCATCTTTTGTTATGGTTTTTTCAGATATTTTGGCCTTTTTCTTTATAAAGCCAATTATTTTGTTTTCAAAGAGTGGTCCTTTTAATTTTAATAGTTCATTTGGATTTTTTTTATAAAATTCTCTAATATTTTTCTCTTGCCCTGGATAATTCCTTAATTGAATATCTAACTCCCTTTGTACTTCAGAATCTTCAACGATTATATTGTTATCGCTTCCTATTTTATTTAATATCAAAGCTAACTTAACACGACGTTTTGCTAATATCTCGGCTTGTTTTTTTTCATTTTCGTCAAGATTAATATTTTCAATAATTTTATCTTTATCATTAATTTTTTTCATTTTTTCAATTTTGAAACTATGAGTTATGCTCTCAATTTCAGCTTTGATTAAGGTCTTCGGTATTTCAAAAGATTCTAGTTTCTCTAATTTATCTAATATTTCTTTTCTTTCAACTTGCAAAGTCACATTAAGAAATTCATTAGATATTTGTTTTTGAATATTCTCTTTTAATTCATTTAAGTTTTTTACTCCTAGGTTTTTCGCAAATTCGTCATCAATTATTTGTTTTTCAGCATTTTTAATATTTTTTATTATACATTTAAAAATTGCTTTTTTTCCAATTAAATTTTTATTCGGAAAATTCTGTGGTAAATTTACTGAAACGTTAATTGTTTGGTTAACTTTTGAACCAATTAATTGTTTGTCGAAGTCTTTAATAAACAAATCTTTACCTAATATTATTTGAATATCATTGCCTTTATTATTTTCAAATACTTTATTGTCAACAGTGGCCTCGTAATCAAATATTACTAAATCAGTATTCTGAGCCTTCTCATTTTTATTTTTATCGTTATATTTTTTAGAATTTTCAGCTAATAATTTTAATCTATTGTCTATATCTTTCTTATCAGATGCTACCAAATATTTGTTAACTTTTATGTTATTTAAGTTTAAATTTTTAATTTCAGGAACCCTCTCTACTAAAATTTCAAATTCTAAGTTTTTGTTTTCTCCGTAAGATTTAATATTAATTTTAGGCTGACTCGCTGGCTTTATTTTTTTATTTTTTAAAACTTCCAAAGTAGTATCTTGTAGTAATTTCTCTAAAACTTCGCCTTGAAGATTTTGATTAAACTGTTTTTTAATTAATTCTTTTGGAACTTTGCCGGGCCTAAAACCTTTTAATTGAACTTCGCCTTTTACCTCATCAAGCTTGTTATCAACCTTTTTTTCTATCTCACTTTTATCAACTACAACATTTAGATTGGTTTCTAAACCTTTTGAAGATATAACACTAACTTTCATAATTTTTATGGTGCGGGAGAAAGGATTTGAACCTTCACATCCGAGGATACTAGTTCCTAAGACTAGCGTGTCTACCGTTCCACCACTCCCGCTGTTAAATTTTCGATATTTATAATGCTTTTCACTTGATTTACAATTATTCTTTAAAAAAAATGGATATTAATAATCTAATACGGGACTTGCAAGATCCCCAAAATCCTAAATTCCTCAAAAGTGCAGTTAATTTGTGCCTTCATTATAATAATATGGGAAATTATAATAAAATTATTGATATCACAACAAAAGCGATTAAACATAAAGTTAAACATACTGCAATTATAGGTAATCGTGGATACGCTTATTTAAAAATTGGTAAATATTATCTTGCAATTAAATATTTTAAAAAAATTTTGTTAAAAAACACAGATGATAATTTTACAAAATTCAATTATGCAGTTTGTTTAAAATTTACTAAAAATATAGATGGATACTTTAAATTAATTAATGAAACGATTAAAAATGAACATACATTTTTAAATTCATTTTTAGATCTATACGAATTTTATAGAAACTTAAATAAAGTAGAAGAATGCCAAAAACTTCTAAAATCATATAATAAAAAAATTAATAAGGTTTTATTTAATCTCTTAGAAATAAATTTATATCCGATTGTATATGACACAGACACAAATATAAAAAAAACTATAAATAATATAAATTTAAAATTAATAAATGAGACATCAAAAAACAAGGCTGATGATAATAAAAATTTTAAAACTATACTTAATAATTATCTTCCACCAACAAATTTCTACCTGAGTTATGCAAACTATAAAACTCTGGAAATTCAGAAAAATTACTCTAAATATTTAGAAGAAGTTACGAATAACTTTGAAATTATAAAACAATTTAAAATTAACAAAAATAAGAAAATTAAAATTGCATTTATTTCATCTATATTAAACAATCATACAGTAACTAATCTTTTTATAAATTGGTATAGATTATTAAACAAAGAGACTTTTGATACTTGGTTAATCGATTCAGGATCAATACAAGATGATCATTATAAAAATTTGATACAAAATAATGAAAAATTTTACAAAGTCACTGGTAATTTAGATAACGATATAAAGTATTTAAGAAGTTTAAATATTAATGTTGCAATATTTCTTGACTACCACATGTCGAGATATAATCAATTTTTATCTATGTTCAAATTTGCCGATAAAACATGCGTTACTTGGGGACATCCTTTATCCACTTTTAATAAAAATATTGATTTTTTTTTATCAGGAGAATATTTAGAAAACAAATTCACACAAAAAAAATATTCTGAAAAACTTATTAAACTAAGTAATTTATCTGTTTTTTATGAAAATATAGATTTAACTAAAATTAAAATAAATAATAGTGTAATTAAAAAAAGTAGAGATATAAATATTGGAATATTACAGAGTCTATTTAAAATCTTACCAAGTGAAGATGAAATCTTTTTAAGAATTCTAGATAAATATAAAAATACGAATTTATATTTTCTAAGCTCAGGATTGTCCTTAGTTGATGAGGTTTTTAGAAATAGAATTAGTAAAAAACTAAAAAATAAAAAAAATATTGATAGGCTGATTTTGCTTCCAAGAGCAAAGAAAAATATATACTTAGATTATATTAGAAACATGAGTTTTTTAATTGATTCTTTATCTTGGTCTGGAGGTAATACGCATTTTGAAGCTTTATCTTTAAATAAACCTGTAATTACGGTGAATGGACTAACACTAAAACAAAATGTTACTACTGGCTTATTAAAAAGGATAAATTGTGAAAATTTAATTAAAGATAACAAAGGTGATTTTTTGAAATATATCGAAAAATATATTAACAATATTGATTTAATAAACGAAATCTCAGCAAATATAGAAAGAAATAAAAAATTATTGTTTAATGACATTTCATCTATAAAATCTTTAGAAAAATTTTTGAGAAATATTAAATGATTAATACTAAAATAATAAACATAGTTTTAAATTCAAAATATAATCAATTATCAAATAATTATATATTTGAATCAACTAGAAAAAATAAAACTTGTGGAGATATAATAAATATTAGAATTAGTGGAACTAAAAAAAGGATCATGACATATGAAGCTAAAAGTTGTTTTTTCACAAAAGCATCAGCCGAGATACTATCTAAAAATATTTCGAAATATGATTTTCAAAAATTGAACGAATTAAAAAAAGATATAAGATTATTTTTTGAAAAAAAAGATTTTAAAATTACCAAAAATCTAAAACCTTTTGAAATTATTTTAAATAAGAAAAATAAAGTCAGAAAAGATTGTATATTATTACCAATACTAGCAACTTTAGAGGCGTTAAATGATAGTAGATAAAATTAAGAATATAGGTGAAGAAATCTCAGCTTTGGATAATGAAAATAAGCTACAATATTTAATAGATTTAGCAAAAGATGTTCATAATTTAGAGGATCAATACAAAATAGACAATAATAAAATTTTTGGGTGTGCATCAAATTTATGGGTAATAGCTGAAAAAAAAAATGGAAAAATTTTCTATAAGCATGACGCTGATGCCTTTATAACAAAAGGAACTGCAAAACTTGTTATAGATATTTTGAATGGAGAAGAAATAAATAATGTTGCACAATTGAAAAAAGAAGATTTTAAATCTTTAGGTATCATGGAATTATTAACTGCACAAAGACAAAATGGTTTGGGAAATTTAATTGAACGATTAATTAAGCTTGCAAGTTAATATGTTGGAGAAGTAAGTTCATATATTCTACTAATCGTTCTTTTAAAAACGGTATTTAAATTTGTTGCAGAATTAAAATCATCAATTTTAACACTGGAACTAATTAAAAGTTTTATTTTATGTTCATACAAAATATCAATAAGAGTAATGAAGCGTTGCTGTTGATTTAAATTTTCATTTGAAAAATTTGGCACATTATCAATTACAATAAATTTACATAGTTTAGCGAGTTCTATATAATCTTCTGCACCTATATTTTTATTACATAATTCATTAAAATCAAATCGCGCTACGCCATCATAAAAATTTCTCAATTCGAGTTTTCTTCCTTTTATGATTAAATTTTTGTCAATTTTTTTTCTTGTTTTTGTAATTTTATGAAACAACTGATTTATTTTAAAATTGTTTGTTAAGTTATTAGGTGAAAAAAATCGGTTTATTTGTGATATATCTTTTTTCCTAAAGTCAAGGTTTCCAGATAATTCAAAAATATTTAGATTTTGTTTTAATATACTTATAAACGGTAAAAACTGTTCTCTTTGTAAACCATCTTCATACAGCTTTTCTGGTTCAATATTACCGGTAATTAATACAATTACTTCGTTTTTAAAAATGTTTTCAAAAAGTTTGCTTAGTATCATTGCATCTACAATATTAGTAACTTGAAACTCGTCTAAATAAATTAAATTATATTGTTTTTTTAATTCATCAGAATATTTTTTTAGCAGATTTTGGTTAGTTTGGTTTTTATCTTGATTACTATGTAGAAATTTATGTACCTCTATCATAAATTCATTAAAATGATATTTTTTTTTATTGATTTTTAAATATTCAAAATATAAATTCATAATCATAGTTTTGCCAACACCTACATCACCAAAGATATAAAAACCAGATTTTTGGGGTTTTTTTAATAACCATTTTAGCCACGAGGTATGACTATTAATTTCTTTAGTAAATTTTGATAGTTTAGTAACCAGTTCTTGCTGATAAGAACTTTTTTCTAAATTGTGATTTATACAATGATTTTTAAATATATTTGTAAAGCTTTTTATATTCATGGGATTTGATTTTATGTTATATCATTTTTAATCAATATTATGAAAAATTTAAGAATACATATTGTTGCAGATAATACACCAAAAGCAATCTTATCAAAAAAGAAGATATCTAAAGTCTATAGAAATAATCCTGTAAATAAATGTGATGTAATAATCGTAATTGGTGGTGATGGTTTCATGTTGCATAGTCTTAAAAAGCTGCAAAAAAATAATAAGCCCTTTTACGGATTAAATTCTGGAAATCGAGGATTTTTAATGAATAAAATGACAACACATAATTTGATCGACAAGATTTCTAAATCAAATGAGATAAAATTATACCCTTTGGAAATGATAGTAAAAACATCTAGTAAAAAATTAAAAAAATTTATAGCGATTAATGAAGTATCTATATTTAGACAAAGTAGACAAACTGCAAAATTAAAAATCACTATTAATAAAATTGTTAAGTTAAAGAATTTGATTGGAGATGGAGTTTTAATAGCAACACCAGCGGGCAGCACAGCCTATAATTTGTCAGCTAAAGGCCCAGTGCTAAGTTTAGACAGCAATTATTTAGCGGTTACTCCAATAAGTCCTTTTGTTCCAAGAGGATGGAATGGAAGTAAGATTAAAAATAAGTCGCTAATAAAAATTGAAAATCTTGACGTAAAAAAAAGGCCTGTAAGTGCTGTGGCTGATAATACAGAAGTAAGAAATGCTAGCGTAGTTAAGATTAGAATAAAAAAAAATAGTTTTTTTAAAGTACTCTATAATAAAAAATTTGGTTTAAAAGAAAAAAACTTAGCTGAACAGTTTAAATTTTAAATGACTCACCACAACCGCATCTTTCTATTTCATTTGGATTTTTAAAAATAAAGGAACTGGAAAATTTGTCAGTTTTATAATCCATAACTGTTCCCATGAGATAGATTAATGCTTTTTGATCAATATAAATTTTTACACCATCACTCTCCACAACTTCATCGGTATCATTTAAAGAACTAACATAAGACATATCATATGTTAAACCTGCACACCCACCAGATTTAACGGAAATTCTTAACCCAATTTTATCCAAATGATTTTTATCAGATAAAATTTCCTTAATTTTAATTGAGGCATTTTTAGTTATATTTAAAATATTTGATGACATTTTATTATAAATTAAGTTGCAATCTTGCTGCTTCAGACATTTTTGTTTTATCCCAAGGTGGTTCCCAAACAACTTTTACTATTACTTCCTCTAAATCCTCAACTTCCTCAACAGCTTTTTTCACTTGATTAGGTAAAATTTCAGCTACAGGACAATGTGGGCTTGTAAGTGTCATGTCTAATAATGCTTTTTTTCCCTCTACTTTAACATCATATATTAAACCCAGTTCATAAATATCAATTGGAATTTCAGGGTCGTAGACAGTCTTCAATTTTTCTACAATCTTATCAATTAATTTACTTTTTTTTTCATCCATAAAAATTATGTCAATTTTATATTTTTTTTTTTATTCAATGCTGAGTCTAAAGTCAACCATGATAATGTAGCACATTTTCTACGCATTGGAAAATTACTTATTGACTCAAAAGATTTGATTAATTCAAAATGTTTGTTATTTAAATATTTTATTTCCTGAAATGGTATATTGCTTTCTATCATTTGATTAAACATTTGAATTAATTCATATGATTGTTTAATAGTTTTTCCTTTTAAAATTTGGGTCAAGACTGATGCTGAAGCAATTGATATCGCACAACCATCACCTAAAAAAGAAATTTCACAAATTTTCTTATCTTTTATATTTGCAAATAATTCAACACTATCGCCACATAAAGGATTATTACCTTTTGAAGTGTGAGTGCAATTTAAAATTTTATTTTTATTTAGAGGTGATTGACTATTTTTTAATATCATTTCTTTATATAATTCAATATTGCTCATTTTTTAAAAATTGATTGACACTTTTCAATCCCTTTCAAAAGAATATTAATATCATTCTCATCGTTATAAACTCCAAAAGAGACTCTGACTGAAGAATTTAAATTTAGTTTGTCATGTAAAATTTGACAACAATGGTGTCCACCCCTAACTGCAATACCTTCAGAGTCAAATATTGTCGAAACATCATGAGAATGTATGTCTTTAATATTAAAAGAAAATACCCCCCCTCGATTAGCAGGGTCTCCGACCAATTCAACAGCGTCAATACTTTTTAACTCTTTCAAAGTTTTAGTTGTTAAATCGGCCTCGTGTTTTATTATATTTTTTTTTCCTATAGAATTGATAAATTCTATAGATTTATTCAATGCAATTATCTCAGCTGTAGGCATTGTTCCAGCTTCAAACTTCCATGCTCCTTTTGCATAATCGACATTGTCTTTTGAAACGTTATCAATCATGCCACCACCGCCAATATAAGGTTCAAAAACGTCTATCCATTTATATTTAATGTTTAAAATACCTACTCCAGTTGGACCATACATTTTATGTCCTGAGAATGCATAAAAATCACAATCTAAATCTTTAAGATTTAAATCTAAATGTGCTGCTCCCTGAGTACCATCAACACAAACAGGTATTTGGTATTTTTTTGCAATTTCAACTACTTTTTTTATATCAATAATAGTTCCTGTGACATTTGACATGTGTGTTAAACTAATAATTTTAGTTCTGTTGGTAATTAATTTCTCTAATTCATCCAATTTTAAATTTCCTTTTTTATCAATTGGAATAAATTTTATTATCGCTCCTTTATTTTTTCTTAAAAAATGCCAAGGTACATAATTTGCGTGGTGCTCAAGTTCGGTAGATATAATTTCATCTCCTTCATTAATAAATTTTGCACCGTAACAGTTTGCAACAAGATTTAAAGATTCTGTGGAATTTTTTGTAAATATTATTTCACTTTTGTCAGACGCATTTATAAATTTTTTCAATTCTTGCCTTGTATTTTCATATTGCTCTGAAGCATTTGCAGCCAGTGTGTAAATGCCTCGCCCAACATTTGCAAAGTCTTCACTATAAAATTTATTTAGCGAGTCTATAACCGTCTGAGGTTTTTGAGAAGAATTAGCACTATCCAAGTATACTAATTTTTTTCCATTTATTTTTTTTTTAAATATAGGAAAACTATTTTTAATATCTTTAATATTCATTAGATAAAGCTAGTTTATTTAGAAATATTTCCTGGAAGGTTTTATCTGAAATTTTGTTAATTGACTCTGCAAGAAAACCTTCGATCATCATTTTTTTTGCATCTTTCTCATTTATACCTCTAGATCTTAAATAAAAAAGCGACTCTTCGTCTATGCTACCAGATGAGGAACCATGGCTACACTTTACATCATCTGCATAAATTTCCAGTTCAGGTTTTGCAGTAAATTTACAAAGATCCGAAAGTAGAAGAGCCCTCGATAATTGATATCCATCAGTTTTTTGTGCTACCGAGTCAACGAATATTTTACCTTGAAATACACAGCTTGATTTATCATGTAAAGCTGATTTCAAAAATTGAGAACTTTTCGTGTTAGGTTTGTTATGGTTGATAATCCATTTTGACTCATGATTGTAATTTTGATTTAAATTTTCGAGATTTATAAGAGATGCAAAAGAATTATCACCATTTAAATTTGCATAGATCTCATCTCTACACGAAAATGTGTTTTGAATATAATTAAAATACTCAAATTTAGCGAAGTCGCCTACATTGATATTATAAAAATTATATAAAGAAGAATTTTTATTATGATCGTGCGATAAATATTTTTTTAATACAGCTTTTTTCTTAAGCTCTATATTGGTAACATTGTTAAAAAAATATTTTTTATCACTCAAAAAAATATTATTAAAATATAAAATTAACTCTGAATTTTCATTAATGATAATATTATTTTTAATATTGATAAATGAAAATGATGACAAATTTTCCGTAAAATAGTTATAAATAATAATGGGTTTTTTTGCTTTTGTACTTTCAGTAACCTCTAATTCAAATCCGTCACAAGCGAATGCATTATTTAAATAAGTAAGTGAATTATTATTTTGAATTTTTTTGAGATTTTTAAATTCAGATAACATAATACTCTCTTGATTTATTTCAGCATCATATAAAACTCCATCGACAATAAAAATCTTGTCGTGGTTAAAATTAAGTAAATTTTTTTTTAGATCTATTTTTTGTTTTTTTTTGGATATTTTTAAATCAGAAAACTTGTTAATATCATTTACTAAAGAAGAGTATTTCCAATTTTCAGACTTATTATTTGGAATACCAATTTTTTTGAATTTTTCAAATTCTACTCTTCGTTCATTTGTATCTTTTAACTTTTTATCATTAACAAAAGTTGTAAAACATTTTTCAATTTCAGAGGAAATTTGGCTCATTAATTTAAATATTTTCCGTATCCGTTATTTTCAAGATCTAAAGCTAATTTCCAATCACCACTTTCAACGATTTTTCCATTCGATAATACATGAACGAAATCCGGTTTTATGTAATTTAATAAACGTTGATAATGGGTAATAATTAAAAAAGACCTCTCTGAATTTCTAAGTGCGTTCACACCATTTGAAACTATTTTTAATGCATCTATATCTAATCCTGAGTCAGTTTCATCCATTATTACAAATTCTGGTTCAATTAAGGCCATTTGTAAAATTTCATTTCTTTTTTTCTCTCCACCTGAAAAACCTACATTAAGTGGTCGAGACAACATTTCTTGACTAATCTTCAAACTTTTAGATTTTTCTTTTACTAATTTTAAAAAATCTATTGCATTAAGTTCCTTTTGATTTTTTGATTTTCTTATTGAGTTCAAAGAAGTTCTTAAAAAATTATTTGTAAAAACACCCGGGATTTCTATTGGATATTGAAAAGCTAAAAATATGCCAGACTGTGCACGTTCTTCAGTATTTAATTCCAATAAATTTCTATTTTTAAATAAAATTTCTCCAGTTACGTCATAACCTTCTTTACCTGAAAGTGCATAAGATAATGTGCTTTTGCCAGAACCATTTGGACCCATTATAGCGTGAACTTCTCCTTTATTAATTTTCAAATTCAAACCATTAAGAATTTTTTTTTCTTCTACTGAGGTTTTTAAATTTTTGATTTCTATCATTATCCAACACTACCCTCTAAGCTAATCCCTACTAGCTTTTGAGCTTCAACAGCAAATTCCATAGGTAATTGTTGCAATACTTCCTTACAAAAACCATTTACAATTAAGCTTACAGACTCTTCCTGATTAAGTCCTCTTTGTCTACAATAAAACAATTGATCGTCACTAATTTTTGATGTTGTTGCCTCATGTTCAACATCTGATGAAGAATTTTTATTTTCAATATACGGAATAGTGTGTGCACCACATTTGTTTCCTACTAATAGAGAGTCGCACTGCGTAAAATTTTTTGCGCCTTTTGCTTTTGAATGAATACTTACTAGTCCCCTATAAGTATTATCGGCATTTCCGGCAGATATACCTTTTGATATAATTTTACTTTTGGTATTTTTGCCTAAATGTATCATTTTAGTTCCTGTATCAGCTTTTTGAAAATTATTTGTTATTGCAACTGAGTAAAATTCACCCATAGAATTATCACCTTGTAGTATACAACTTGGATATTTCCATGTAATTGCACTACCTGTTTCAACTTGAGTCCAAGAAATTTTTGAGTTTTTACCTTTGCATAGTCCACGCTTAGTGACAAAGTTATAGATGCCACCTTTACCATCTTTATCTCCAGGATACCAATTCTGTACTGTTGAATATTTTATCTCTGCGTTATCTAATGCTATCAATTCAACATTAGCAGCATGCAACTGATTTTCGTCTCTCATTGGGGCGGTGCATCCTTCTAAATAACTAACATAACTTCCTTGGTCAGCAATTATTAAAGTTCTTTCAAACTGTCCTGTATTAGATGCATTAATTCTAAAATAAGTAGATAGCTCCATCGGGCATCTTACACCTGGTGGAATATAAACAAACGAACCGTCAGTGAAAACCGCAGAATTCAAAGTCGCAAAGTAATGATCAGTTATAGGTATCACAGATCCGAGATATTTTTTTACTAGCTCAGGATGTTCTTTAATTGCTTCAGATATTGAACAAAATATTACTCCAATTTTTTTGAGTTGATCTTTAAAAGTTGTAGCGACTGATACTGAATCAAATACTGCATCGACTGCAACACCTGATAATCTTTTTTGTTCTTCTAAAGGTATTCCAAGTTTATCATATGTTTTCTTGATTTCGGGATCTATATCATCAAGTGTCTTGGGTTGGTCTTTTAAACTCTTTGGAGCAGAGTAATAATATAAGTCCTGATAATCTATTTTTGGATACTTAGGCTTTTGCCAATCAGGCTCTTTAATTTTTTGAAGACGCTCAAAAGCTTTTAGTCTCCATTTTAACATCCACTCAGGTTCTTTTTTTTGATTTGATATAAATTTTATAGTTTTCTCATTTAAACCTTTTGGTACATCTATAGTCTCTATATCAGTCACAAAACCATGACTGTATTCAGACTTTTCCTGGTATTTTTTAATTAGATCTTCACTTTTGCTCATATTATTTACCCATGGATTTAAATTTATTTAATCAACTTTATAATACTGTGATATAAGCACATTTCAAATTTAATCAATATTACCTTATGAAGCACGCGAATTCGGAAGTATTTATAAATGGCCCAGATGGTAAATTAGAGGCTAAATACATACAAAGTAAGAGGGAGAATGCGCCTATAGCTTTAATTCTACATCCTCATCCAGAATACGGGGGGACAATGAATAACAAAGTGGTTTATAACACTTATCACACATTCTTAAAAAACGGTTTCTCAGTTTGCAGGTTTAATTTTAGAGGTGTCGGGAGAAGCGAGGGAAAGTTTGAAAATGGCCTTGGTGAATTAGCAGACGCGGCAGCTGCGTTAGATTATGTACAAAGAAATAATCCTAATTCAAATGAGAGTTGGGTAATTGGTTTTTCATTTGGTGCTTTAATTTGCATGCAATTGCTAATGAGAAGACCAGAGATTTTTCGTTTTATTGCAATTTCTCCTCAACCAAATATATTCGACTTTAATTTTTTAGCTCCTTGTCCGACTTCTGGTTTAGTGGTTTATGGAAATAATGACCAGTTAGTTCCAAAAGAGTCCATTGAACAATTAAAAGTTAAGTTAGTTAATCAAAAAAATATTACCGTAGAATTTAAAGAATTAGATAATGCCAACCATTCTTTTTCTAATAAAGATGATGAATTTAACGATGCATTAAATAATTATATAAAAAAAGAGTCTAGATTATTTTAATAATCTATACACTCCCCACCTGTAGATGCACTTTTGACACCCGTTGTCTCAGGAAAAGATATATTCTTTTTTAAAAATGATCTTACAGATAAGAAAGCAAAAGCTTGAGATTCTATAAAATCGCCATCTAAATTTATTTTATCTATACTTGTAGCTACTTTACCCAATAATTTCATTAGAGTTATATTTTTTCTACCTCCGCCGCAGATTAATATTTTGCGTAATTGATTTTGATTGCAAAAATCTAAAATTAATTGAGCAGTTACAAAAGTAAGTGTTTTTAACCCATTGTATTTACTTAATCCCCTAAATTCACTTATAGAAAAGTCATTTGTATCATAGGAATTATTACTGTTATTCAAAAATTGAAATCTTTCTAAAAAATTATTCGCAAGTATGCTATCAACTTTCCCTTGAGATGACAAAAAACCATTTTTATCATAATTCTTATTAAAAAAAATTTTAACCCATTGATCTATCAGACAATTTCCAGGGCCTAAATCAGTAGAAAAATACCTTTTCTCTTTTTTGTAAGTACAATTTGATATTCCGCCAATGTTTAAAATTCCATCATATTTTAAATTTTGATCTAAAATTTTAAAATGATAAATTGAAGCCAAAGGAGCTCCTTGTCCACCATTTTGAAGGTCATTAGAACGAAAATTATAAACAATTTTTTTTTTTAATATGTTTTGAATAATTTTAGGATTATTTAATTGATATGAAATTTTATTTTTCACAGAATGAAAAATCGTAAATCCATGTATACCAAATATATCATAATTGATATTATAGTTTCTAACAAAATCTAAACAAAAATTTGAAACTAAATTACTAAATTCTAATTCTAAATTTATAAAATCTCTATGTTTTTTTATAGAATTTAAATCATTAATATTTGTTATTAACGATTTCATGTTTTTTAACTTATTTATGAATTTATTGTCAAATTTATAAAATTTATTAAATTTGATTTTAATTTTATGTACTCCATCTGTCTCAATAAACGAAAAATCAATGCCATCACAAGATGATCCACACATAGCTCCAATACTTTTATAATTTTTAAGCATAATAAATGGTTTAAATATTATTAATAATTGTATATTAAATTAAATAATTAAGATGCAAAATAATTTATTTTCTAAATTCAATGATAGGGGCTATATTTTTCAGTGTACTAATGCAGAAAATATTGAAGCACTTTTAAATAAGTCAAATATTAAATTTTACATAGGTTTTGATTGTACTGCTAAATCTTTACATGTGGGTAGCTTAATACAAATCATGTGTTTAAGGCTTTTGCAAAAGTTCGGCCATACTCCAGTAGTTTTATTGGGCGGGGGAACGACATTAATTGGGGATCCGTCAGGAAAAGATGAAAGTAGAAAAATATTATCTGAAAAAGAAATAAATAAAAATATAAAAAATATAAAAAAAGTATTTCTAAAATTTCTTAAATCATCTGGTAAAAATAAAGTAATATTTGTTGATAATAAAAAATGGCTAAAAAATTTAAATTATATTAATTTTTTAAGAAATTACGGAAAAAATTTCACAATTAATAAAATGCTCACATACGAAAGTGTTAAAAATAGACTTGAAAGAGAGCAATCTTTAAGCTTTTTAGAATTTAATTACATGATTTTTCAAGCCTACGATTTTTTTATTTTAAGAAAAAAATATAAAGTTGAACTACAAATTGGCGGATCAGATCAATGGGGTAATATTGTTAATGGAGTCGATTTAGTCAGAAAAATGTTAAATAAAGAAGTTTTTGGTTTGACAACACCTTTGATACTAAATTCAAATGGTACAAAAATGGGTAAAACAAGTGAGGGTGCGGTATGGTTAGATGAAAAATTACTATCCAGTTATGATTATTGGCAATTTTGGAGAAATACTGAAGATGATGATGTAATTAGATATCTTAAATTGTTTACAGAAATAGATATTCAAGAAATAGATAAATTACAAAATTTAAAAGGTTCTGACATAAATAAGGCAAAAGTTTTATTAGCAAATGAAACAACAAAACTACTTCATGGTAAAGCTGAAGCAGAAAAAGCTGAAAAATCATCTATCAACACTTTTGAAAAAAGACTGGGTGGAGATTCTTTACCAATTAAAAGAATTGATGAAAGTAAATTAATAACTGGAATAAATCTAAGGGAAATATTAATTGAAATTAAATTTGCAAATTCTAACAGTGATTATCGAAGAAATTTAAACAACCATGCCTATAGAATTAATAATCAGATTGTAGATAAAGATATTATTTTAACTACAAAATATATAATGAATGATTTTATTAAGATTTCCTTTGGAAAAAAAAAACACTATCTGATTAAAATTATTTAGTTAAGATTTAAAAATTGATAAGAATCTCTGAATAAATCTAGGTGTTAAAGTTTTTAAAGGATTAACTGTGGTTTTTAGATTATCTTTTTTACCTTTAATCTTAAAACTGGCGCCAAAAATACCATCGCCTTCTTTACCTGTTAAAACTTGACCGATTAAAGGAATATTCCTAATAATTTTATTAAGTGTATTTGCTGGTACAATATTACCATTTAAACTAAAAAAATTATCTGACCCTATACGACCATCAATAATATATCCTAAAGAGGGTCCTGATCCATAAAAATTTTCAATCTTTATTTCATCGTTAATGGTATTATACTTTAAAATTGACTTATCAAAATAAATCCCTTTCCCTTTTAGAATATCTAATGCTCCAGTAATAGAAGCAACAGATAAAATATCTGCCAAAACAGGCATGTCTTTAATATAAAATTTGTTCATTTGAACAGTTGTGGTGCTAAAATTTTCAGCTTTGTATTCCCTATTTAATTCAAAGTTACCGCTATAAATACCGCTTAGATTATTTATGTTTCCAAATAAAGGTTTGGTTTTATCGCTATAAATTCTAAGTATACGATTATTTTTTTTATTTCTTATTATCTCAGCAGTAAAAATTTCACCACCAGAAAAATTTGAAAAAAGACTTAATTTTTTAAATTTACCTTTGTCCAATACTCCGTTTAGCTTCAGATTAACTAAATTATCATCATGCAAATAAACGTTTTTAATATTTATATTCAGGCGAGTATCTAATTGTTTGAATTCAGAATTTGAGTTTTTACTATTTAAATAATGTTTAAATAACTTTGAAAAATCAACACTATTTCCTTTAATTAAGATAAGATTTTTATTTTTAAATATTGTAAAATTATTTCTATTTAAATTTAATTTAATTTTTGAAAATTCTTTTAGATTATAATCTTTATCTAAATTAAGATCATTTATAATCAAATAATCTTTATTAGAAACGTAGCTTATTTTTTCAATTAAAATATTATTATTTTTTCCAATTAAATCAAAATTAAGAAAAGCAACTTTACCTTTTGATTTAGAGTAATTTATATAGGGCAAATTAATAGCTGTATTGTTTAAAGATAGCTTAAGATTCGCATTTTTAATCTTGTTTTTTACGAGAATAACTTTTGCATTTAAATTCACATAGTCTTTAAATAATGAATTTTTTAATATTAAGTCCGGTTTAAATTCACCATTAAGGTTTATAATATGTTTTTTAGTTTTGTTATTATAGATACCATCAGAATTTATTTTTTTACTGTCTAATTTAAAATTTGAAATATGCGATATTTTATTTTTTGTAATATTAATTTCTGTATTTAATTTATTTATATAAATATCTTTTTTATCTAAATTATAAGTTAAATTCAAATCATTAAATTTTAAATTACTTTTCGTATTATTTGTTTTTATAGTAAAATCGTTATTAAAAGTTATATCTACCTTAAAATTACTATTAATTTTTCCATTAAAGTTTTTTAAATTTTTAATGTGTTTATTTTTAAATAGTCCCTTTAAAATTTTAAAATTAATTTTATTATCAAATGAGCCAGTAAGCTTAATATCACCTAAGACTTGTTGTGTTTTAAATTTATAAATTAGATCAGAAAAAAAATTTAGACTTATAAGTCGGCCTGACATATTTTTAATAAATAATTCCTCATTATTTATAATTATTTTTGAATTGATATTCGTAAAAAACGGGAGATTATCGTAAATATCTATTGAGGCTTGCTGAATATTGCCTGAAAAATAAAATTTTTGAATTTTGTAATTCTCATCAAACCGTAATTTTAATCTTCCTCGAATCTTACCATCTAAAAAATTACTTATTATATTTCTATTTTCTAAATTTTTTAAACTTAAAGCTATATTAGAAATATTCTTAATTTCATTATTATTTAAATCTATTGTAACTTCATCGATTAAGTATTGTTTTTTTAATACTGGAATAATTTTAATAAAAAATTCAAATTTTTTTAAACTAATATCTTTTCTTTGATATGTCATTTTTGGATCTATTAATTTTAAAGCAAGATTAAAATCTTTAATGTTTAAGGAAATATTAATTTTTTTGAAATCTAAATTAACATCTTCAATTTGTTTTTCGATTCCTATTTTGATTTTATCATTAAATTTAGTTGTACTTATTCCATATGTTAACAAAATAAAAATTACAAAAATTATTGAAGTGAATACTGAGAAAATTTTTAAAAACTTTTTCATTTTTTTAATTTTTATCCATTACTAATGCTTTTGATAAAAATTCATCTATGTCTCCATCTAACACTTTATTTGGATTCGGGCTTTGATATTCCGTTCTAAGATCTTTTACGAGTTTATAAGGTTGTAAAACATAAGATCTAATCTGGTTACCCCAACCTATTTCTTTTTTTTGATTAATTGATTTATTTTTATCATCCTTTTTTTTTTGCTCTAATTCGTAAATTCTAGCTCTAAGTATATTTAGTGCTGTAGCTTTATTTTTATGTTGGGATCTCTCATTTTGACATTGTGCAACTATACCTGTAGGTAGATGTGTAATTCTTACAGCGCTATCTGTCGTATTAACGTGCTGACCACCAGCTCCGCTCGATCTATAAGTATCAATTCTTAAATCTTTATCTTGTATTTCAATTTGGATATCATCATTAATTACCGGGTATACCCATACACTTGCGAAACTAGTATGTCTTCTTTTGTTTGAGTCAAATGGTGAGATTCTAACTAAGCGGTGAATTCCAGATTCTCTTTTTAAAAAACCATACAAATTTATTCCAGAAAGTTTAACAGTTGAAGACTTAATTCCAGCCTCATCCCCTTTCGTTTCATGTATCAAATCATACTTATAATCTTTTTTTTCAGCCCACTTTACATACATTCTTCTTAACATTTCTGCCCAATCTTGACTTTCGGTTCCACCTGCTCCAGCGTGTACTTCTATGTAACAATCTAGCTTGTCATGCTCTTGGTCTAAAAAACATATTAACTCGAAAGATTTTAGTTTATTGAAAGTATTTACAATATTTTTATTAAGTTCATTTTCAAGATCATTATCATCTTCAGTTTCTAAATCTTTAGATAAATCAAATAAATCCTCATAAGATTTTTTTAAAGTGTTAAATTCTATCACAATTTTTTCTAAAGAATTTTTTTCCCTTACTATGCTTTGTGCTGTTTCTGAGTTCTTCCAAAAGTCTTTGTCATTTATTTGACTTTGTAAATTTTCAATTCTTTTTTCGATTTCATTTTTGTCAAAGATAACTCCTGATGTTATCTAGTGACTTTTTTAGATCAAAAAGTTTATACATTAATAAATACCATTATATAAAGGATTATAGTTATTTGATTTTTTTGTCATATTATTTATTTTAAATCCTTCAACTATTACGTTTCTGTTATTATTTTTTGTAATATCTCCAGTCACAATGTCAATTTTTTCAAGCTTAATTGATTGTGGAACTTTAAAAAAAGGTCGGTTTGCACTTGTCTTCAATTTAGAAACTATATCTCTAAAAATTGGTAATGCTGCTTTTGAACCAGTTTCAAGTTTACCTAAAGTAGCAGGCTCATCAAAACCAACATATACACCAATAAGCACATTAGGTGTGAAACCAATAAACCATGCATCGAAATTATCATTAGTGGTTCCGGTTTTTCCTCCCACCTCAAGATTTAAATTTCTTATTTTTTTTGCTGTACCTCTTTCTACAACTCCTTTTAAAATATTAACCATTTGAAAAGCTGTAGCATCAGAAAATACCTGACCAAATTCGTATTTTATTTTTGGTGGGCTATTTTTTAAGAAATCTTTTTCGCAACCATCACAAAAAATTTTTTTATTTTTATATATTGTTTTTCCGTTTTGATCTTGAATATGATCAATAAGTGTTGGATTAACAATTCGTCCACCATTAACGAAACTTGCATAAGCACTAGACAAATTTATGAGATTCGTCTCCCCAGATCCTAGAGAATAAGATAGAATTTGTACCGGATCTGAATAAATATTTAATTTTTTTGAAATTAAATTTATTTTTTTTAAACCAACATTTTGAGCAATTCTTACTGTTGTAAGGTTTTTTGATTTTTCTATGCCAGATCTAAAAGTATTTAAACCATAAAATTTTTTTCCATAATTGCTTGGTTTCCATTTAAATTCACCTTTATTTTGGTCTAAAACAAAAGGTGCATCGAGTATTAAATCATTAGGCCGAAAACCATTTTCTAATGCAACAGCGTATACAAAAGGTTTAAAAGCTGACCCTGGCTGTCTCATAGCTTGAGTAACCCTGTTAAATTGATTTAAATCAAAACTGTATCCGCCGACTAAAGAATAAACTCTACCATTCCATGGGTTCATTACTATTACCCCTCCATTAACGTTTGGAATTTGATCTAATTTATATTCATTGTTTTTATTTATGCTTACGAAGATAACATCGCCTTTTTTAACAATTTCATGCGCATTTTTAATTCTTGGTCCTCTAGCGTCGGCTGATATGTACCTACGTGCCCATTTAAAATTATTAAACGCTATGTTGGTGTTAATTTTATTGTCTGTAAAAATATTTATTGAATTATCTTCTACATTTGTAACCAGGGCTAGCTGTTTATTTCTGTAATTACCTTTTTCTTTCAAAATTAAGTTTTCAAATTTTTTTAAATTTATATTCTCGAGGTATGGCCCTCTCCAGCCGTGTCTCTTGTCGTAAGATTCTAAATGTTTGATTAATGAATTAATGCTTATAAGTTGAATTTTATTATTTAATGAAGTTTTCACATACATTCCACCTTTGTAAAGATTATCCTCACCATACCTCTCAAAAAGTTTTTTTCTAACTTCTTCAGAAAAAAAAAGTGAATTTTCAAATAATGTAATCTTTTTTTTCTTAAGTAATATTTTTCTTTTTTTTTCTTTAATTAAGGTGGTTTTGTCGATAAATTTATTATCGTACATCCTATTTAATACCCAATCTTTTCGTTTTATTGCTAAATTATTTTTTTTATAAGGATTGTATTTACTAGGAGCTTTTGGTAGTGATGCCAATAATGCGGCCTCTGCTATATCTATTTCATTAACAGATTTATCAAAATATATCATGCTAGCTGATGCAATTCCATACGCTCTTTCACCTAAATAAATTTCATTTAAATATAATTCTAAAATCCTTTGTTTGGTGAGAGATTTTTCTATTCTAAAAGCTAGGATCGCTTCTTTAATTTTCCTAGCTAGAGATACATCAGATGTTAAAAGAAAATTTTTAGCAACCTGTTGGGTAATTGTCGAGGCTCCTTCTAATCTCGATCCTGTTATAATATTATTTATATTTTTAAATACTGCTCTTGTTATACCTTTCGCATCTATACCTGGATGTTGAAAAAAATTTTTATCTTCTGCAGATAAAAAGGCATTAATTATATTTTTTGGAATTTGTTCGTATTTGATAAATGATCGCCTTTGTCTAGAAAAGTCAGCAATAATCTCGCCACTTGAGTTATAAACCTTTGTTGATACTGGAGGTTTATAATTTTTCAAAAATTTAAAATCAGGTAAATCTGTTGAAAAGTACCAAATTGCAGTAAATACGAAAAAAAAACCAAAGAAAATAATAGTTAAAAGACCTATTAAAAATTTATTTATTAAGCTTTTCATGAATTACTATATCTATAATAAAGTTGTCATATTTGTGAATTATATTAATATTATAGCTTATATAAATTATGAAAAGTTTTTTTAATAAATTATCCCAAGGAAATAAAATATGGAAAAAAGAATTCTTATTGATGCTTCGCATAAGAAGCAGACAAGAGTGGCTATTACCAGCGATAAAAGAGTTGATGGTTACGAATTTGAAGACTGTAATAAAAAGCAGTTAAAAGGTAATATTTACCTTGGACGAATCAGTAGAATTGAGCCCTCATTACAAGCTGCTTTCGTAGATTTTGGAAATGAAAGGCATGGATTTTTAGCTTTTAATGATATTCAGACAGAATATTACCAAATTCCCAAAGGGGATAAAGAAGAAATCATTAAAATTGAAGAAGAGGTAAGAAAGGAACTTAAAGAAACTCAAGATATAGAGATTAATAATAACGAGAATAATGAAGATATTATATCAGATAAAAATGATGTTGAAAAAAAAGATCAATTTTATGAAAACGATAATAACGAAATTGCTATAAATAAAAAAGTTGAAGATATAAGAAATAAAAAAAAATTTAAAAAATACAGAATACAAGAAGTTATTAAACCTAATCAAGTAATCCTTGTTCAAATTGTCAAAGAAGAAAGAGGTAAAAAAGGAGCTGCCTTAACTACCTATTTATCTTTAGCAGGAAAGTACATTGTCCTAATGCCAAACACTGCAAAAGGAGGTGGTATATCAAGAAAAATATTCAATTCCCAAGACAGAAAACACATAAGAAATGTCATAAATGATTTAGATTTACCTAATACAATGGGTCTAATAGTTAGAACAGCAGGAGCAAAGAAAACAAAAAATGAGATAAGTAATGATTTAAATGTTCTATTAAGCATCTGGGGTGAAATTACCAATAAAACTTTAGAATCAAATGCTCCTACTTTAATACATGAAGAGGGAGATTTAATTTATAGGACTATTAGAGATTTTTTTAACTCAGAGATAGATAATATAATAATAGAAGGTGAAAATGGTTTTAAAATTGCAAAAAAATATTGTTCAATTATAGCCAAAGACCAAATAAAAAAAATTAAAAAATACAAATCAAAAACACCATTGTTTCATTTTTTTGAAATAGAAAAATATTTAAACAAAATATTTGAACCAAGAGTAGAACTTAAATCTGGGGGTTATATGATTATAAGTCCAACTGAAGCCTTGGTCGCAATAGATATTAATTCTGGTAAAGCAACCAAGGAAAGAAATGTTGAAAAAACTGCATTAGCAACAAACCTTGAGGCGGCTGATGAAATTGCAAGACAAATTAAATTAAGAGACCTAGCAGGATTAATTGTGGTTGATTTTATTGATATGGAAAATTTCTCTAATAGAAGATTTGTTGAAAGAAAAATGAAAGAGTCTCTCAGAAGCGACAAAGCAAGAACCCAAGTTGGTAGGATAAGTAATTTTGGTCTATTAGAAATGACAAGACAGAGATTAAGAGAAAGCTCAGTAAAATGGCAAAATGTATTGTCTAAAGAGTCTTTTTCAGAAAAAATTTTAAGGTTAATAGAACAAAAATATTTTGATTTTATTAAAATAAAAAAAATAAATATTAAAGTTTGTGAAGCAATCAAATATTACATGGACACGGCTTTAAAGAATAATATTAAGTATTTAGAAAAAAAATACAAATTAAAAATTACTACTGTAAAAGATAATAAATTGTTATCTAATGAATTTATAATTAATTTATTAAATGCAAAAAATAAAGAAATAGGAAATATTACTGAAATAAATATTGAAAATGAAAATGAAGTTGATTTAAATTTTAAAAAAAATTTATCAAGTAATACAAAAGTTAAAAATTATTCTAAGAAATTACAAAAAAAGAAAAAAGACAAAAATGGATTTAAAAAGAAAGTTGCCTAACTGATTTTATTTTCATCTGAAGTTGATGGATTAGCATATAAACTTTTTTCCATTCTACCAGCAAGATAAGATAATCTACCAGCGATAACAGCTTTTTTCATTGCCTGGGCCATCATAATAGGGTTTTTAGATTTTGCTATTGCTGAGTTAACTAAAACTCCGTCACACCCAATTTCCATTGCTATAGACGCATCTGAAGCACAACCTATACCAGCGTCAACAATTACAGGAATTTTTGACTGATCTTTTATAATCTTTATGTTTATTTTGTTAGGAATACCATTTCCTGTTCCAATTAACGAACCAAGCGGCATTACGGCTACTACTCCAACATCTTCTAACTGCTTACAAGCTATTGGATCATCTGAACAATAAACCATAACTTCAAACTTTTCTTTAACCAAAACCTCTGCGGCCTTTATAGTTTCAATCATATTTGGGTAAAGAGTTTTGCTATCTCCTAAGACTTCAAGCTTTACTAAATTCCATCCTCCACTTTCTCTAGCTAATCTCAATACTCGTAAAGCGTCCTCCGAATTGTAACAACCAGCTGTGTTAGGTAAATACATAATTTCTTTTGGGTTAATAAAATCCATTAGTAAAGGTTCATCTTTATTTAGAATATTAACTCTTCTTACTGCAACTGTTACAATTTCAGCTCCTGAATTTTTTACTGCTTGAGCAGTTTCTTGTAAGTTTTTATATTTTCCAGTTCCTACAATTAATCTAGAATTAAAAATGTATTTTGAAATTACTAATTTATCATCCATTAACCACCACCTATAAATGTTACAATCTCTACTACATCTTTATTATTTATAATATGCTTTTTATAAATGTCCTTACTTATAACTATTCCATTAATTTCTACTGCCACTTTTTTTTCGCTTATTTGCAAAGTCTTTAATAGATTACTTATATTTACTGATTTTTTAAGCTGATGAGGTTTGCCATTTAGTTGTATTTCTATCATATCTATAATATTCATAATTAATTTAATGTTAGTAAAAATTCAAATTATAAACGGTCCTAATCTTAACTTACTAGGTAAAAGAGAACCAGAAATATATGGAAAAATGACTTTAGAAGATATTAATACTAAAATTAAAGATTTTTGTGTTAAGAGAAAAATTTCAGTAGATTTTTTTCAATCTAATATTGAAGGTGAAATAGTGAATGAAATACAAAAATTGAACAATCAAAAAGCTTCAGGGTTAATAATAAATGCAGCTGCATTTACTCATACATCTGTTGCAATTTTAGATGCGTTGAACATCCTAAAAATACCAAAAATTGAAATAAATATGTCTAATATTTATAAAAGAGAGGAATTTAGACAAAAGTCTTTAATTAGCCAATCAGTTGACGGTATTATTTGTGGATTTGGATTTGAAAGTTATATTTACGCCGTTAATGCAATTGATAAAATAATAAAAAATGGAAATTGATAAGAAAATTATAAAAAAACTAATTGATGTATTAGAGGACCTAAAAAAATCTACTAAAGGCCAAGCAAATTTTTCAGAAGTAGAGATAGATGCAGATGAAGATGATGGGTTAACAAATATAAAAAGTCCTCTTGTTGGTACAGCTTATTTAGCACCTGAACCCGGTGCAAAACCATTTGTTTCAAAAGGTCAAAAAATTAAGAAGGGTGACACCGTATTGATTGTTGAAGCTATGAAAACTATGAACCATGTTCAATCAACTGAAAATGGTGAGGTAATACAAATATGCGTAAATGATGGTGAAGCAGTTGAATTTGATCAAATTCTCGTAAAAATTAAATAAGTCATGATTAATAAGATATTAATTGCAAATAGAGGTGAAATAGCTGTTAGAATAATTAGAGCATGTAGAGAACTTGATATTAAGACAGTTGCAGTTCATTCTAACGTTGATAGAGACTCAATGCATGTAAAGTTAGCTGATGAAAGTGTATGCATTGGTCCTCACAATCCAATAAATAGTTATTTAAATATACCTAATTTAATTTCTGCATTAGAGATATCTGGAGCAGACGCAATACATCCGGGATACGGCTTTTTATCTGAAAATTATAAATTTGCAAAAACATTAGAACAGCACAAAATTAAATTTATTGGTCCCAAATCCGATTTAATAAGAAAAATGGGAGACAAAATTCAAGCAAAAAAAATTGCGGAAAAATTAGGCTTGCCAACTATTAAAGGATCTGACGGGGCAATTAATGATTTAAAGCATGCAAAACAAATAGCAAAAGATATTGGTTATCCAATATTGATAAAGGCATCTGGTGGTGGTGGTGGTAAGGGAATGAAGATTGTAGAGAAAGAAACAGAACTTGGATCACAAATTGAACTAGCAAAAAACGAAGCAAAAAAATACTTTGGCAATGAAGATGTATTTATAGAAAAGTATTTTAAAAATCCTAGACATATAGAAGTTCAAATTTTATCAGATGGAAGTAACACTATTCACCTAGGTGAGAGAGACTGCACTATTCAAAGAAGACATCAAAAATTAATTGAGGAAACGCCTAGTCCTGTAATAACTGAAAAAGAAAGGAAACAATTACTAGAGAATTGTGTTAAAAGTATTTCTAATCTTGGATACCATGGTGCTGGGACAATTGAATTTATTTATGAAGATGGAAAATTTTATTTTCTTGAGATGAATACCAGGTTACAAGTTGAACATCCTGTAACCGAAGTAGTTACTGGTGTAGATATTGTTAAAAGACAAATTGAGATTACTGCAACTGGAAAATTGAGTCTTAATCAAGATAAGATAAAGTTTTATGGTCACGCTATAGAATGTAGAATTAATGCAGAAAATTATTTAAAGAATTTTCAACCAAGTTCTGGTGTTATTAATATTTTGCACCAACCTTCAGGTCCTGGAACACGTGTAGATGCTTGTATATTTCAAGGATGCAAAATCTTACCTTTTTACGATAGCTTGATTGCTAAACTGATATGTAATGGAAAAGATAGAGACTCGGCAAAAACAAGATTAAAAAGAGCACTGGAAGAGTTTGTTATCAATGGTATAGATACAACAATAGATTTACATAAAAAAATAGTAAATCATAAAGATTTTGTTAATTGTAATTATAATGTCAATTGGCTTGCTAAAACAAAACTATAATCAATAACATTTTTCTAACCAAATATCATAATTTGGATGATCAAATGAGTTTAACGATGGATATGATGTAAACATCCAGTTATTAAAAATAAAAACAATATTTTTGCTACTAATGTTTTTATCCTTGATCTGAAAATGTGCTAAAGTTTCTAAATATCCTTGTCTATAATCTTTAACGCATTTATCTACATAAATTTCAAAGTTTTTAATTATGGTTTTTTCTTTTAAATTTATTTTCACCGTTTGTTTTTTTGATGTTATTTTATCTAAAAGCGATATTTGTACGAAATTATTTTTTTTATCTAGTATTACAAAATTTTTATCATCACTAAATGAGTTATTTATAAAGCATAAAGACAAAAAAGCTATACAAATTAATCTGGTTGCCATGATTTGTATTTTTTATTTTTAAAGTTTTTATTTTTCGTATTTGGATTATAAGATTTAGATGTACCAGTAAGATTTTCAGAATATTTTTTTTGCCATTGGTAATTGGAGAATTTTATTTTATCTGGTGTTGTTTTTATAAGTCTATGAATCCACGAATGCCATTCTGGTGGTATTTTGGATGCATCTATTACATCATTATAAATTACCCATCTTTTTGTATCAGATTTATTTCTGTAATAGGTGTTTCCAAAATCATCGACACCAACTTTAACACCAAAAATTAAAGTGTTTAATAAAGTTCCAAAAGTTTGTCTATTCCACCAAGAAAAAATAATTTTAAACATTTTACAATTTTGAGTTGATTATTTTTAATTAGACTTATAACAAAAACTGAAATAGAAAACTAACTCAATTTTTAGATTCTATGATTCTTTTATGAGTAAATATACGGCTGAAAGCTTTTATACTTGTGTTTTTAAAATAACTCATTCGTTGGAAGAGGTATCTAACCAAAGTCTCAAAGATTTGGAGAAAAGAAAAGACGGTAAATTTGAATTAATTGATATAAAATTTAATAAAAGGAAAACACGGGCTACTAGCGATATAAAAAAAGTAGCTACTAATAAACCAAATAACAACGATGTAAAAATAGAGAATTTATTAGAAAAATCACACATTATATCAGCTCAAAATTTTGGTGAAAAAGATAATGATAAAAATGAGAAAAATTTTAATACTAGAAAAAAAATGCCTGACAGAAGAAAAGGTTATATACAAAAGGCAACGATCGGTGATCACAAAATTTATCTACATATTGGCGAATATGATGACGGTAAAGTAGGAGAAATTTTTATAGACACTAATAAAGAGGGCGAACTTGTCAAGGCATTAATGAATAATTTCGCAATAGCTATTTCTTTAGGTCTACAATATGGAGTTCCTCTTGAAGAGTTTGTAGATGCATTTATAGATACAAAATTTGAACCATCAGGAAAAATCACCGGCAATGATAGGATTTTAAGTGCAACATCTATTTTAGATTATCTATTTAGAGAATTAGCTATTTCATACTTGAATAGAGAAGATTTAGCGCATACCCCGTCAATTAAAAAAAATGAAAACACCAACTTTGATGATAATCCTGAATTAGCTAAATTCCTAGATGTATTGAAAGATAGTACAAGCAAAGGGTTTATGAGAAATCAATACAAAGATAAATTAGTAGATCTTACAAACGTGAGATTAAACATAAAAAGTAAAAAAGTTTAGTTTTTTTTATTAATAATTTTTAAACCTAAATCTTTCAATAATTCTGAGTCTATATTGTTTGGAGCATTCATCATTAAATCTTGAGCATTTTGGTTCATTGGGAACATTATAACTTCTCTTATATTTTTTTCATTAGCAAGTAACATTACTATTCTATCAATTCCTGGAGCTATACCACCGTGTGGAGGTGCTCCGTGTTTAAATGCTGATATCATGCCAGAGAATTTTGTATCGATATCTTTTTCATTATATCCTGCAATTTCGAATAATTTATACATTAGATCGGGTTTGTGATTTCTGATTGCGCCTGAAGATAATTCAACACCGTTACAAACTAAGTCATATTGGAATGCTTTGATATTAAGCGGTTTAGAGAAATCTATTTTTTTTAAATCTCCTTGGGGCATTGAAAAAGGATTGTGACTAAAATTTATTTTTTTTGTTTTTTCATCCATTTCAAACATTGGGTAATCTGTTATCCAACAAAACTTAAAATTATCTTTATCAGTAAGACCTAGCTCATCAGAAATTTTAATTCTTGCTTGACCTAGTATCATTTCTACATCTTTTTTATTACCACATGCTAAAAATAAACTATCTCCCTCATTGGCATTTACACGTTGACAAATTTTTTCTAAAACTTTTTCACCAAATAATTTACCAATTGTACCTTTGCCGATAAATTTATTCTCTGATTTTTCTATGGAAAAATATGCTAATCCTGAAGCACCTTGGTCCTTAGCCCATTTATCAATACCATCAAAAAAACTTCTAGGTTTGTTTATGGTATTAGTAGTTTTGATGGCTCTTACGATATTTCCTTTAGAAACCAATTTTTTGAAAATTTCAAATTTAACATCATCCATTTTAAAAAAATCGGTTAAATCTTTTATAATTAATGGATTTCTTAAATCTGGTTTATCAGTTCCGTAATTTAACATTGAGTCCTCAAATTTGATTCTTGGAAATTTTTCATCAATGTTTTTTTGTTTACTAAATTTAATAAATAATTTTGTGAAAAGTTTTTCTATTACATTAAAGATATCTTCTTGTGTTACAAAAGACATTTCTAAATCTAATTGATAAAATTCGCCCGGACTTCTATCTGCTCTAGCATCCTCATCTCTAAAACATGGTGCAATTTGAAAATATTTATCAAATCCTGCAACCATTATTAATTGTTTAAATTGTTGAGGTGCCTGTGGTAATGCATAAAACTTCCCGATATTTAATCTACTCGGAACTAAAAAATCTCTTGCTCCTTCAGGGCTCGACGAAGTTAAAATGGGTGTGTGAAATTCGTTAAAGCCCATTGATATCAAATTATCTCTAATAAATGTAATTATTTTAGATCTTAATAGAATATTTTCATGAATTTTTTTTCTTCTTAGATCTAAATATCTATATTTTAATCGAATCTCTTCGGAATAATCTTGATCACTAAATACTGGCATTGGTAATTCAGCGCACTCACCAAGAATTTCAAATTGTTCGATGTGAATTTCTATTTCACCTGTTAAAAGATCTTTGTTAATTGTTTCTTTCGATCTTTCTACTACCTTGCCTTCAATTAAAAGAACAGTTTCTAAAGAAGTCTTTTCCAACTGCTTAAATAAATTATTACTTTGGTCAATTACACATTGAGTAATACCATAGTTATCTCTTAAGTCTAAAAACAGCAAGTTACCATGATCTCGTTTTTTGTGAAGCCAACCTGAAATTTTTACAACAGAACCTATAGCTTTTTTATTTAACTCTCCGCAGTTATGTGATCTATATCTATGCAAAATTAACCCTTTGGAATGTTGATATATAATTTTAATATAAAAACAATATTTAAATGATAATTGATAGTGAAAAAAAATTAAACAATTTTAAAAACAAAATTAAGAAAAAGAAATATTTGTATTTAGATACCGAGTTTAATAGGGAAAATACTTATAAAGCTACTTTATCATTTATTAGTATTTTTGATGGTAAATTTTATTATATACTTGATGCATTAAAATATAAGAAATTAGTTAAGCCGTTAATAAATATTATTTCTGCTAACTCAATAACTAAAATTTTACATGGGTCTGAACAAGATCTAGAATTAATTCATCAATTTGGTTATGAGTTAGGTCCGATTTTTGATAATCAACTAGCTGCTGCATTTTGCGGATTTGAAAGAAATTTATCATATCAGAATATAACTAAAATTATTTGTAAAAAAAAAATTGATAAAAAATTTCAAAATATAAACTGGTTAAAAAGACCTGTAAGTAAAAAGATAATTAGCTATCTAAAAAACGACACCAAGTATTTAAAACCAACTCACAAATATTTAAAAAAAATTTTAGATAGAACAAAAAAAATTAAATATTTTAATGAGGAAATGAATTTATTTAAAAATAACGCAACAAATGTACTAAAGTTGAGTTCAACACTTAAAAGAAATATAGGTATTAATTTACTTGAACATAAGAAATTTAAAAACATTCTGATGATAAGAAATATAATATCAGAAAAAAAGAATCTTCCAAAGAATTGGGTTCTAAGCGACAATGATATAATAAAATTACTTAATTCGAAAAATAATAATTTAATAAAGAGAAATTTTAAAATTTCAAAGGAATATAAAGATAAAATTTCTAAAAACATTAATCATTTAAAAAAAATTAAAGTTAGAAAAGTTAAAATCGATAATACGTTACTTGCTTCTATGAACTTTATAAGATTAATAACAGCAAAAAAAAATAAAATTGATGAAAATTTGATTGCTTCTAAAAATGAAATATATAATTATCTTGCTTATAAAAAATATAAAAGTAAATGGAGAAAAAAAATATTTTACGATAATTTTGAAAAATTTATAAAAGGAAATATTAATGTTAAATTCAAAAATGGGATTATTCAGTTTTAGTTTTTTTCAAAAATTCGTTAATAGATTTTTTAGATATTTTTTTTTTGTTGCTTAATACAAAATTATCAAAATTATTTACAAAACTAGTTATATTTTCATAAGATCTACCAATTATTTTAACAATGTAAGAAGTTAATTCTTTATCTATGGATATTTGCCTATCTGAAAAAAATTTTGCAACCAAAGCATATATCAAATCATCACCTGGCTGATCTATTTTTTTAACATCGAAAATATTTATTCTTGATTTTAAATCTTTTAATTTTATTTTATAGTCTATTAGAGATGTTCTTGATGCTATTATTAAATAGTTATTTGTATTTAAAAAATTATTTATTAATGTAAAAATTAATCTTTCATCTACTACTTCATCATTTAAATTATCAACTATTAAAAATTTAAGATTTAGAAAATCTTCTATATTTTTATTTTTTTTTAAAATTTTATAGTCAATTAACTCTAAATTTTTTTTCTTTTTAAAAATATTAAGTAAGTGCGTTTTCCCGGAATATTTTGGGCCATAAATATTTATCAAATTTGATGACCAGTTTGGATAGTTTTTTAAAAAATTAAAAACTATTTTATTACTATTAGATATACAGAAGTCTTCTTCAAAATAGTACTCCGAATTTTTAAATAAGAAAACTTTTTGCTCATTCATTATAATATATTTCCCAATTTTTATTTTGTTTTCTGATTTTTATATTTTGATTTTCAAAATTTTCGATTAATTCATCTTCGCTTCCTGAAAAAATAAAAGATCCTATAACTTTTTTTTTAGATACCAATTCAATTTTTTTTTCTGAAATATTTTTATTTTCTGACATAGTTTTAATAAATAAATTTAAACTAACTACATTTTTTGGATAAAAATTATAAACAACCTTTTTTGTACTTTCTGAATTAAATATATTTTGCTCTTTCCAAATATTCTCAACAAAGAATTTTAATTTTGGTATTAAAATATTGTAATTTCCAGTATATAAAAAACTTTTATAATATACTGAGTTATTAATTGAAAGTTTTGTTCTAATGTTATTTTTATAATTTTTATCTAGATAGATAATTAAGAAATTTTTTAAGCCATAATTATTTAATAATTTGTTAATATTTATATCTTTTAGATTTAAATTTTCATCTATGATTAAACTTTTTTGATCTAATAAATCTCCACCTGGGGATATATATTCTATCAGATAATCCTCATATGAAAAAAAAATATTATAAAATTTTTTATTACTCCAAATATTAAGTTGATTTTTTTCAGTTTTCTCAATGTATAAAACTAAAATAGGCTCACCTTTAAAATCGACAAATTTTATGTTCTTTGATTTAAAGTAGCTCTTAACTTTATCAGCATTAAATTTAATAGAAACTATAAACTGATAGTTTGTATTAATTTGATTTTCATCTTTAATTATAAAGTCATCTATTAAGTTAAGAGCCTGATTATTAGATTTTATTAAGTTAACATCGTCCTCCACTAATAATCTCTTTTTTAATTGATCGAATGCCTGTATTTTGATTTTATCAATTATAGACGATCTATTTTTTTTTATATTACTTATTTTTTCTGAGTATTTAAAATTATCAACAGTATAAATATTTGCATTTACTTTAGAATTAAACCAAAAAGATAAGAAAAATATTAATATAAATAATATATTAGTTTTATAATTACTATAGTGCATAAAAAAAAATTTACTTATAAAAAAAGCGGTGTAAATACACGTAACACATCTAATTTAATTAATTATATATCAAAACTTTCAAATAAAACAAAAATTAAAGGATCAACAATTAAAGGTTTTAAAAATATTGGAGGCTTTGGCTCATTATTTGATTTATCACCATATAAAATCAAAAATCCTGTTCTAGTATCAGCTACTGATGGGGTTGGCACAAAAGTAGAATTAGCTAATAAATTAAATAATTGTAAAAAAATTGGTATTGATTTAGTAGCAATGTGTATTAATGATTTAATTGTACAAGGTGCTAAACCAATTTTTTTTTTAGATTATATCTCTGTAGGAAAAGTAAGAAATAAACAATATAAAGAATTAATCAAAGGAATTACCGAGGGTTGCAAGATATCAAATTGTTATTTGGCAGGAGGTGAAACGGCAGAAATGCCAGGAATATACTCCGATAATAAATTTGATTTAGCTGGTTTTGCAGTTGGTATAATAGAGAAGAACAAAATTCTTGATGGATCAAAAATTAAAAATAAGGATATAATTTTAGCATTTCCATCAAATGGAATTCATTCTAATGGTATATCATTAATTAGAAAAATAATATCAGAAAAAAAAATCAATTTAAATAAAAATGCTTTCCTAAAAAGTGAACTGTTAAAACCAACGAAAATATACTCAAAAATAATATTAAATTTGCATAAAAAAAAGCTTTTAAATGGGGCGGCTCATATTACTGGAGGAGGATTAATTGATAACATTTTAAGAGTAATTCCAAAAAATTATCAAATAAAAATAAATTTAAAAAAAATAAAGTCAAAAAAGATTTTTTCGTGGATAAATCGATTTGTAGAACACGATGAAATGTTGAATACATTTAATTGTGGAGTAGGATTTTGTGTAATTGCAAGTCCAAAAAATATTAATAAAATTATTAAAGTTTCTAAATCACTTAAACCATATGTTATTGGTGAAGTAACGCACAAAAAAAATACTAGAGTCATGGTCAATGGGAAAATTAAATTTTAATAAAAAAAAAGTCGCAGTTTTTTTGTCTGGAAAAGGATCTAATTTCAAAAGTCTATACAAATTTTCTAGAAAAAAAAATTCTCGTTATAAAATAATTTTAGTTATCTCAAATAAGAAAGAAACTCAAGGTATTAAATTTGCAAAAAAAAAAAATATAAAAAACTTTACTTTAAGTGATGATATTAAATATTTTGAAAAAAAATCAATTGAAATTTTAAAAAAAAATAAAATTGAGATACTTTGCTTAGCAGGATTCATGAAAATTCTATCAAAAAGATTCATATTAAGTTTTAAAAACCCAATTTTAAATATACATCCCTCTATTTTACCAAGATTAAAAGGATTAAGAACTCACGAAAGAGCAATAAAGAATAAACATAAATTTTCAGGTTGTACAGTTCATCTAGTGAATTCTCGTTTGGACTCTGGTAAAATTTTAGGTCAAATTAAAGTAAAAATAAATAAAAATGATAACGTAAAAACCTTACAAAAAAAAGTTTTAGAAAAAGAGCATTATTTATACCCAAATTGCTTAAATAATTTTATTAATTAAAAAAAAGAGATATTTCTTTTGAGGCATTTTCCTCAGAGTCTGATCCGTGAACTGAATTTTTATCAATTGAAATAGCAAATTTTTTTCTAATAGTTCCCTCTTTAGCTTCTTTAGGATTAGTTGCCCCCATCAGATCTCTATTTTTTTTTATAACATCATCACCTTTCAATATCATCGCAACAATTGGTCCAGAGCTTAAATAATTACATAAATCATTATAGAAAGGCTTATCTTTATGAACATCATAAAATTTTTTTGCAAAATCTAGTGAGACATTTAATTTTTTAATCTTTTCAACAATTATTCCGTTGGACTCAAATATATCTATTATTTTTCCAATTAAATTTCTTTCGACTGCGTCTGGTTTTATTAAAGAAAGAGTTCTTTGATTACTCATAATACTCAGTAACCAGTCTATTGAGAAGCTTAACTCCATATCCTGTAGCTCCTGAAGGAGTAACATCGTCACCTTTTTTCGTCCAAGCCATACCAGCTATATCTAAATGAGCCCATGGTGTTTTTTTTAAAACAAATCTTTGCAAAAATTGTGCTGCTGTTATTGACTGTGCACCACCAGAATAGTTTATGTTCTGAACATCGGCAATTTGAGAATTAATCAATTTATCAAATTCTTTAGATAATGGTAATCTCCAAACCTTCTCATTATCAATTTTACCAGACTCAAATAATTGGTTCGACAGCTTATCATTATTAGAAAATAATCCTGCGTACTCATTTCCTAAAGCGATTATTATTGCGCCAGTGAGAGTTGCAAGATTAATCATAAATTCTGGTTTAAACCTTTTCTCAGTATAACTGATTATATCTGCTAGAACTAATCTACCTTCGGCATCTGTATTAAAAATTTCGATACTTTTTCCACTATAAGATTTAACAACATCCCCTGGTCTTTGTGCGTTACCATCAGCCATATTTTCAACTAATCCTACAACACCAACAGCATTTACTTTTGCACGCCTTAAAGCTAATGTTTTCATTAAACCTACTACAGTGCCTGCTCCAGCCATATCGTACTTCATTTCCTCCATAAATTTAGCAGGCTTTAACGAAATACCACCAGTATCAAAACAAACTCCTTTTCCAATAAAAGCTAAAGGACTTTTGTTTTTGTTTTTTAAACCGTTCCATGACATTACAGCCACATAACTTTTATTAGCACTACCCTGGCCTACACCTAGTAATGCACGCATACCTAATTTATTCAATTTATTTTCATCAATTATTTCAACTTTAAGACCAAATTTTTTTAATTGAACAATTTTTTTTGAAAAATTAAATGGATTTAAAATATTGGCAGGTGTTGTTACTAAATTTCTAGTTTCGGATAATCCTAAATTTATTGCTTGTGCATCTTTTAAACATTTTGAAATATTATTTTTGTTTGAGGTATAAATTAAATGTTTTTGAATTCTATTATCTTTTTTGTTTTTATTATCAGTTTTATAATTTTCAAAATTATATGATTTTGATAAAAATCCTAATAAAAAATTTGTTATAAATATATCTTTTTTTTTATAGTTAAGTGTATCAAAAGATATTAACAGTTTATTTTTATTATTTATTAAGGACTTTACTTTTCCACCTAAATTTTGAAACTCAAAAGGGTTAGAATAGTTTTTTTCATTTATGACTATCAATTTGTATAATTTTTTATTTTTGTTGATCTCTATAAGTGTTACGTCTTTCTGATTTATCCTGTCTGAATAGACATTAAGTAGTTCTAAGTCTTTTTTATCATACAATTTGTTAGGTTTTTTGATGAAAACCTTATTTTTGACAAAAATTACTTTATTAGTAATAGTATTTTTAAAATTATTTGATATTTCAAACATAATTGCAAATTATTTACATAAAAATATGTTTAAAAACAAGTTATTTAAATATTTTAGTTTAGAATTACTAAAATCCTTTAGTGTAATTCTTGTCACACTGTCATTTATAATTTGGTTTAATCAAGCCGCTAGGTATCTTGATTTAGTAACTGAAAATGGAAATCCAATAAATGTCTATTTAATATTTGTATTTTTTCAATTTCCAAAAATATTTAGTCAACTTTTTTTATTTAGTCTATTAGTGAGTTTATTTTATACAATTAGCAAATTAGAAAATGAAAATGAATTAAATGTATATTGGTTATCAGGTGTAGATGAAAAACAATTAATTACAATGTTACTAAAAGTATGCATGCTTATCTTTTTTATTTACTATTTTTTATATTTGTTTCTGTCTCCAATGGCATCTTTAAAAGGTAGATCAGTTCTAGCAAATTCAAGTTTTACAATTGCAAACTCACTAATGAAGGAAAAAAATTTTAATACACCGTTAAAAGGAATAACTGTTTACGTGGATAAGAATAATAAGAAGGGAGCATTAGAAAATATTTTTATTTATGAGAAACAAAGAATAATTTTTGCAAGTAAAGGAAGGATTTTAAAAAATAAAGATTTAACTTACTTAGAATTGAGTGGAGGCATATTACAAGAACAAGATGGAGAAAAAACAAATAATATTAAATTTGAAAAAATGACATTCGATTTTTCTGAGTTTGAAAGCTTTACAACCACATATCCAAAACTTTCAGAGAGAAATATATTGTGGCTTATAAAAAAAAATCTTGAGTTGAAACAAAAGTTAACAGATAAAAAGTATGAAATAGATGTAAAAGAAGAACTATATAAAAGAATAATAAAACCTTTATATATATTTGTAATTTTTTTTATAGGATGTTGTTTAATATCTTATAAAGAAAATATTCCTAAAAAAAAAAGAAACATCAAAATAATATTATTTTTTTTAGGAGTTACGATATTATTAATAAATGAGTCGTTAATTAAATTTAGTGCTAGAAATATTTTTATTGAAAAAATTTATTTTTTATCTCCTGTCATCTTTTCAATTTTTGTTTATTTATTAAATAAAAAAATATCAAGAAGAGAGGCATTATGAAATCATTTACACCTTGGCTATTAATTAAATATATATGTAAAGAGTTTTCTTATTCTCTGTTTATAATATTTGGTATTTTTTTTTCGTTATTAATTTTAACAAGTTTTGTCAGTGAGTTAACTTTTTTTAGTGAAAAAAATATTCAAAAAAATATTATAGTACAAAGCCTAATATTATCCTTATTTAAAATTCCATCGCTCTTGACAGAAACTATGCCTTTTATTTTTTTATTCTCAGGTTTAATGTTTTATCATAAAATACAAACTAATAATGAGTTATCATCAATAAATTTATCAGGAATATCAAAAAGATACATTCTCAATATTCCTGCTATATATGCTTTCATCTTTGGTTTATTATTAATTATACTTATATCGCCTTTCTCTGCAAACCTTGCAAAAATTTATTCGGAAACAAAAAATAAATTTTCTAAAAATGAAAATCTAATGATTTTATCTAATACTGGCTTATGGCTCAAAGACCAAATAGATAAAAATAATTCTATGATAATAAGAGCTGATAGAATAGAAAATGATAATTTTAATTTTCTTAAAAATATTTCAATATTTTATTTTAAAAATAATATTCTTTTAGAGAAAATAGATGCAGATGAAATGGAAATAGTTGGAAATAAATGGGAACTTATAAATGTAGAAAGAATTGATTTTACAAAAAATTTTTCAATTACAAAAACACCAAGCTATAAAATTTACGATATCAATATTGATATTGAAAAACTGAAAAACATATTTTCTAACTCAGAAACCGTATCTATTTGGGACATTAAACAAAATTTAGAATTATTAAGAAAACGAGGTTATTACGGGCAAGAATTAATCATTAAACTTAATAAAGACTTAGTTTTACCTCTTTTTTTATTATCAATGGTTTATCTATCTTTGCTGATAGTCTTTAAAAAACCAAAATTTTTATCAAATAGATTCTATATGTTAGTTTTCATGGGGTTTTTTATTGGTATTCTAGTGTATTTCTTAAATGAGTTTTCAATTTCATTGGGCAAATCAAACAAGGTACCGTTGATTTTATCTATATGGTTTCCAATTTTAATGCTAACTAGTTCAACCTTTGTATTTGTATTTGATAAAAATGAATAAATTATTAAAAATATTTACTTGCATATCGCTGATGCAGCTCTTGTTTTTTGCTACTATTGCAGAAGAGAATTACACAATATCTGCTCAGAATATTGAATATAAGGATAATAAAAAAATTATAATTGCGAATGGATCAGCTACGGCTACTTATGGTGATTATAGAATTTTATCAGAGAATATAGTTTATAATAAAATTAATAATACGATTATATCGAGTACAAGTTTTGATTTTATAGATGATAAAAGCGATATTACAATTAGTGGTGGTAAATTTAAATTATTAATAAATGAAGGCAACTTAGAAGCATTTAATAATATAAAAATTATTGACAAAAATAATTTTTATAAACTTGAAACATTAAATTATTCTTATAGGACTAAAAAAGGTTCGGGGTCTAAACTGTTTGCGAAAATAAGTGATGGAACAACTTATAAATCTAAAAGCGTAGAATTTGATCTCAATAACAAAATATTTGTTTATAATAAGAATAATTTAACTAATTGTAAGGAAATAAATAATTCTAAAAATCAATATTGTCCGGTATGGAGCATAAATAGTTCAAAAACAACACACGACATTAAAAATAAAAATATTAAACATAATAACGCAACATTAACCATAAAAAATCTCCCTATATTTTATTTACCTTATCTCACTCATCCAGATCCAAGTGTAAAAAGAAAAAGTGGTTTTCTGCCTCCAAATATTTCATCGATTAGTAATTTAGGTAGAACTATAAAAACACCATATTTTTGGGCTATCGATGATGATAAGGACTTAACATTCTCACCAATATTCTATTTTGATGAGAATCATTTATATACAGCACAATACAGGCAAGAATTTGAAAACTCATCTTTAATTTTAGAAACTGGTTATACAGAAGGTTACAAAAGAATTTTATCAAATGAACAAAGAACTGGAGGTTCAAGAAACCATCTTTTTTTAAAATTTCAAAAAAAGTCCAATTTACTTTTTGGTAATTCAAATATTGATTTTCAAGTGCAACGATCATCACAAGAAACTTATTTAAAGGTTAATAAAATTAATGGACAATTATTTAATTATGATGTTGAGGATTTAGAAAATAAATTATCATTTACATCATTTGGTGATAATAAAAAATTTACTGCTTCAGCCTCTATTCTTGAAGATTTAAATAAAACTACAAATGAAAAATATGAGTATTTGCTACCAGGTTTTAATTACAATTTCTTCTCAAGTAACTCTAAAATAAATTATGATATTAATAGTTCATTCATACACAAAAAATTCAGTAATAGTAATGATTTGGATAATAATGACCAACAACAAAGTAAACAAACAAATATACTTAATATTTCTTCTAAAGAAATTGTATTTAAAAATTCAGGTTTTCAACATTTTATTAAAGCAAACTTCACTAATATAAATTTAAAAAACAAAAAAGTTTTCGGAGAAAAAGAGGACTTTGACTCACAAAATTATGCAACTATAGCGCTAGATACCAAATACCCACTAATAAACTATAAAAACGAAAATAGTTATTCAAAATTAACGCCAAGAATTTTTACTAAATATACCGCTGGTAAAACAAAAAATAATTTTTCAACAGAGACCTATTTTAACGTTAATGATTTGTATTCAATAAATAGACTTAATGACCAGGAAAATTTTGATAAAGATTTTAGTGTAGGCTATGGGATAAGTTGGGATAAATACAATTTTATATCATCTAGCAGATCAATAAATCAAAATTTTGAAATTGGACAGGTAATTAGAGAAAGGGAAAATCAATTGTTGCCAAGCTCAAGTTCTTTAAACAATAAATCGTCTGATTTTGTGGGATCATACTCTTTTACATTTAATGGAAAAAAAAATAAAAATATCAACAAAGATTTAAATGTATTATCACTTTTCGATAGAAACTTTTTCTCATTAACTTATGACTTCGCAATTGATAATAATGCTAGTGAATTAAATAAAAACTCTTTAGAATTGGCTTTTGGTAATAGATTTATAAATGTATCAAATGCATATTATGAATTAAGGAATCACATAGGAAATACAAGGTTTAACGAGACCTCTACAAATATATTGCTATCAAACAACTATTATATTAGCTCAAATTATAGAAAAAATTTAGATACTGATAAATCTGAGTCAGCTTCTTTTTCTATAAATTATGAAAATGATTGTATCAGATACTCTCTATCAACCGATAAAACATTTTACCTCGATAAGGACTTAAAACCTGATAGAACGATTACATTTAATATAATCATTAAACCTTATGGTGAAGGATTTGCTCCTGATTTATCTAAATTTATAGACTAATGAAAAAAATTTTTATAATAACCGCCTTTATTTTATTTTTATCGAGTAATAATAATTCTTACTCCAATAAAGTTCAGATTATAGCAAAGGTAAATAATGATATAATAACAAATGTTGATTTATTTAAAGAATATCAATTATTTAAAATATTTTCTCAAAAAGATATTGAGCTAAATAATCAGTCAAGTAAATCATTATTAAAATCTTTAATTAATCACCAAATTAAAAAGTCGGAACTTAATAAATATAATATCAATATAAATAAAAAATTAATTAATGATAGAATTAAATTAATTCTGGAATCAAAAAATTCAAATATCAGTACTCTTAAAGATATGGGATTGTATGATTTTTTTTTTGAAAGAGTAGAAATCGAAATGAAGTGGATAGAGCTAATAAAAAAAATGTTTAAAAGCAAAGTTAATATAAACACGCAAGAAGTTGAAAATAAAATTGAGGATAAAAATAGCAAAGATTTAAGTGAAAAGGATTTTAATAACCTCGTAATAATTGAAAAAAATAAAAAAATGTCCGTGTATAATCAAACTTATTTTAATGAAATTAAATTAAATTATCTAGTTAATGTCACAAAGAGATAAAACTTTAATTTTACTTTTAGAGCCAAGTGCTAGTAGTTATTATATAGTTGGTAAAACAATAAATTATTTAAAAAAAATTGACAAAAATAAAAGATTTATAATTGTTGGAGACAAAAAACAATTTAAGTCTGAATTTAAAAAATTCTTATATGAAATCAAGTATATTAACGAGAAAATACCAGAGAAAAAAATTGGAATTTATCAAGTAAAATTCAAAACAAAAAAACAGCATTTTCAAAAAGTTTTTGATGTAGCTCTATCAAATTTAAAAAATGGGAAAGTAAAAAATTTTATAAATCTACCAATAGATAAAAAAATATTACCGAAAAAATTTGTAGGATTTACTGAATTTTATTCAAACAAAATCGGCAAAAAGGATACTGAGACAATGCTATTGTATAGTAAAAAATTTTCAGTTTCACCAATCACAACTCATGTCGAAATTAGAAAAGTATCTAATTTAATTACAAAAAGAAAAATTATTAATAATGTAAATAATATAAAATTATTTTACAAAAAATATTTAAATAAAAATGTAAATGTACTAATTACTGGATTAAACCCTCACTCTGGAAAAGATATGGGTAATAGAACTATTGAAAGTAAAATAATTATCCCAGCAATCCGTTTATTAAAAAAAAAACATACTAATGTATTCGGACCATATTCAGCTGATAGTATTTTTAATTATGTAAAAGATACAAAAAAACCCTTTTGTATTGTGGGTATGTATCATGATCAGGTTCTCCCAATCTTTAAAACGATCAACAAATTTGATGGAGTAAATTTGACTATAGGTTTAAAATATTTAAGAGGTTCACCAGATCATGGTACAGCGCCTAATATAAAAAATTTTAATAAATTAAAAAATGATAGTCTAAAATATTGTATTAAATTTTTTTATGAGAATTAAACCAATTAAAAATTTGGGTCAAAATTTTTTAATAAATGATAATATATCAAAAAAAATAGTAGCTTTAGCAAGTATCACTTCTAAGTGTACGATTTTAGAAGTTGGCAGTGGCAAACATGCTCTCACAAAATTTATTTGTAAAGATAATCCTAAAAAATTTATTGTAGTTGAATATGATAACTTCTTGCATTCTCTTAACCTAAATTTATTTAAAAACACAAATTACAAGTCTGTGAATATGGACATAAATAAATTTGATGAGTCAAAGTATTTTGATGAAAAAATAACTATCATATCAAATTTACCTTATAATATATCCAACACACTGTTAATTAAATGGATTAAATTACAAGCCTCAACCAACAAAGTAAAAAAAATGATATTAATGTTTCAAAAAGAATTAGCTGAAAGAATTATATCTAATATTAATAATAAAAAATACGGAAGAATTTCGGTCATAAGCAAAGCTTTTTTCGAAGTAAATATAAAAATCAATGTTGGAAAAAATAATTTTTTTCCAAAACCAAAAGTTGACTCGTGTGTCCTAGAATTTAATCCTTTAAAAAAAGCTACAATTGATTTTAAAGACATCGTTAAATTAGAGAAAATTACAAATTTTTTTTTTAATTCGAGAAGAAAAAAAAATAAGAAAAAAATTAAGCAACTTTTTTCGGAAGAACAAATTGAAAAATATAGATTTCACACTTATTACGACCTTAGACCTGAAAATATACCAGCAGATATATATCATCTAATGGCTAAAATTATTTAAATTATATTATTTGTTTTAATTGCTTGCGTGCATTATGTTCTAGTTTTTGTTTGAAGAATTTGTGTTCAATGATTTTTGCCACACATTTAATACACTCACCTAAATTCTCATTAATTATAACATAATCATAATCAATCCAATGTTTTATATCCTCCTTTGCGAAAGAAAACCTTTTATTAGCAACCTTTAAATCATTTTTATGTCTATTAATTAGTCTTTTTTTTAAAGTTGAAAATGATGGCGGTAGTAAAAAAATTGATACACATTTTTCTCCTAAAATTCTTTTTACTTTTCTACTTCCCTGCCAGTCAATATCTAAAATGACAATTTTTCCTTTTTTAAAATCATTTAGTATTTCTTTTTTTGGTGTTCCATAATAATTACCAAAAACTTTAGCATGTTCTAAAAAAAAATTATTTTTTTTTATATTTGAAAAAAATTTTTTTTTACTGGAAAAAATGTAATCTTTTTTATTTATTTCTGTTAATCGCGGTGAGCGCGTAGTCCAAGAAATTGATAATTTTGTTTGCTTAATTTTTTTTAAAATTCCTTTTGTGACAGTCGTTTTACCTACCCCTGAAGGAGAAGATATAATTACTGCAAAACCTTTAGAGTTTTTAATAATCAAAACTATTTTGATGGATGGCTTTCGATAAATTTAATAGCGTCTCCAACTGTTAAGATTTTTTCTGCATCACTATCTGATATTTCAGAACCGAACTCTTCTTCAAAGGCCATTACTAACTCAACAGTGTCTAAGCTATCAGCCCCTAAGTCATCTATAAAGCTTGCCTCATCTGTAACTTTCTCAGCATCTACTCCTAAATGATCGACTATGATTTTTTTTACCTTCTCTCTTACTTCACTCATTTTATTCTCCTTAAATTATATTTATATTTTATTTGTATTAGATTAATCTTTTGGAATTATCAAGACATATACATACCACCGTTAACGTGGATTGTTTCACCAGTTATGTAATTAGACATATCAGAAGCTAAAAAAATTACAGATTTTGCTATATCTTTTCCATCTCCTATTCTCGCCATTGGTATATTCTCTAATAACTTCTTTTTAAGATTTTCATCTAAACTTTTAGTCATATCACTTTCTATAAAACCCGGCGATATGCAGTTGATTCTTATGTTCTTCCTTGCATACTCTTTTGCTAATGATTTTGTCATTGCAATAACTCCAGCTTTTGAACTAGTATAATTAGCTTGTCCAGGGTTACCAGTATGCGCGACTACAGACGTAATATTTATTATACTGCCACTTTTATTTTTTAACATTACTTTAATAGCGTTTTGTGTAAATAAAAAAGTAGAATTTAAATTAATATTAAGAACTTCATTCCAATCTTGAAAAGACATTCTTAAAGCTAAATTATCTTTCGTTATACCAGCATTGTTAATTAATACATCTAATCCACCAAGCTCAGCACAAAATTCTTTAAAATTATTTTCAATATCATCATGTTTTGAGATATCGAATTTTTTTACTATAATGTTTGGAAACTGTTTTGATATTTCGCTCAATCTTGTTTCATTAGTACCTATTGTTAAAATTTTTGCATTTAAATTATTAAGCTCTTTTAAAATTGATAAACCTATACCTCTTGAACCGCCAGTTAGAATTACTTTTTTATTTTGCAAATTAATCATAGCTTTTTATATCTTCTAAATTTTCAACATTCAAAGTTTTTATATCATTTTTAAATCTTTTCATCATGTTGGTAAGTGTTTTTCCTGGCCCTAGTTCTAAAATATTTTTTATACCTGATAAAGACATTAAATTAATACTCTCTCTCCACCTGACTCTGCCACAAATTTGTTTTATTAATAAATCTTTTATAGTTTTTGGATCATCTTGAACATCTGCGGAATAATTTGAAATAATAGGTATTTTTGGTTTTTTAAAATTTATATTTTTCAAAAGCTCACTCATCTGATCTTCAGCATCTTTCATTAAACTGCAATGAAAAGGAGCGCTAACTGGTAAAATTATATATTTTTTTTTTAATTTATCTTTTATTTCAATTGATATTGAATTTATATCTTTTAATGAGCCACTTAATACAACTTGTCCAGGACAGTTATCATTAGATATTTCAACACTACCATATTTTTTTTCACATAAAAATTTTTCCATCTCTGCGCAATTTATGTTTAATACTGCTATCATGCTTCCCTGTCCAAGAGGTACTGCGCTTTGCATAAATTTACCTCTATTAAACAAAATTTTTGCTGTTTGGGTGAGATCAATACTTTCAGCAACTAATAAAGCGGTATATTCTCCTAACGAATGTCCCGCACAATATTTAAAATCTTGTATATTTAAATTTTTTTCTATTTTTAATACTTTAAAAATTGCGTAACTAGTAACCATGATCGCAGGTTGAGTATTCTGAGTCAAATTAAGTAAATTTTTATCTTGGTTTTTTAAAATAACATCACTAAGTTTAAAATTTAAAGCGTCATCAACCTCATGGTATAAATCTTTTATATAAGAGAAATTTTCAAACAAATTTTTACCCATTTCGAGATATTGCGAACCTTGACCGGGAAATATTATAGATTTGCTCAATTTTTTTCTATATTTTACTGTTGAATAAATATTGATACTATTATACGAAAGTTTTTTTTAATTAATATAAAAATTTAATATGTCTATTTACGAACATACTTATATAGCAACGCCTGATTGTAATAAGAAGGATTTGGAAGTTATTGAAAAGAAAATTGTAGATATTTTAGCAAATAATTCTGGTAAGATACTTAAAAAAGAAGATTGGGGTATAAGAAATTTAGCCTACCCTATTAAAAAGAATGTAAAAGGAATTTACCAGAATTTATATTTTGAAACAGACGGAAAAGCAGTTAAAGAAATAGAGTATTTTGAAAGATATAATGATAAAATAATAAAGTTTTTATCAATAAAACTTAAGAATATTCCTAAAGAAGACTCTCAATTAAAAAAAGCTTAAATTATGAAAAAAACAAAAACAAAAAAGAAAAAATCTAGCCAAGTATTTTCAAAAGGTCTAACGCAACTTAGAAAGGCATGTCCTTTAAGCGGTAAAAATGCACCTGAAATAAATTATAAGAACTTAGCATTATTAAGAAAATATATCTCAGATACATCTAAAATTTTACCAACAAGAATTACAAATGTTAGTCACTCAAAACAAAGAAAATTAGCAAAAGAAATTAAAAAAGCTAGATCTTTAGCTTTATTGCCATATGTAGGATATTAAATGGAAGTAATACTACTTGAAAATATAAAAAAATTAGGAAGTATTGGTCAAAAAGTTAAAGTTAAAGATGGGTACGGTAGAAATTTCTTAATTAAAAGAAATAAGGCATTAATTGCAAATAAAAAAAATATGGAAATCTTCAAAAAACAGAAAGATGAAATTAACAAAAAAAACGAAATTGAAAAATCAAAATCTCTTGAAATTGCAAAAAAAATCAAAAGTCTTAAATTAGTTATCAAAAAAGAAGCAATGGAAAATAGTCAATTATATGGGTCTGTTAGTGTAAAAGAAATAATTGCTTTATTAGATCAATCGAATGTAAAAATCTCTGCTGAAAAAATAGAAATAAAAAATCAAATTAAATCCTTGGGTGTACACAAAATCTTCATAAATTTACACGCAGAAGTTCAATCAAGCGTTGATTTAGAAATTAAACCTGTTTCTTAAATAATTAAGTTTTCCACAAATATATTGTCGTAATAATAAAGTTTTAATAATTAAAAAATGTATAATATTTATGTGAGCAATATTAAAAACCTAGATTATTTACAAAAAACTGAAATACCAAATAATTTAGAAGCTGAACAAGCAATTTTAGGATCTGTTTTAGAAGATAACGAAATATTTGATGAAGTATCTGATGAAATAACACCTAATCACTTTTTTGATGAAATAAATAAAAAAATTTATGTTGTTATATCAAATCTCATTTCTAAAGGCCTTTTGGCTAATCCTATAACATTAAAAAATTATTTTAATAAAGAAGAATTGCTAAAGGAAATTGGAGGCTCAGAGTATCTTGTTAAATTAACAAGAGTATCAACTACAAAAACTCAAATAAAATTTTATGTAAAATTACTTTCTGATCTTCTCGTAAGAAGAAGACTAATAAAAATATCAAAAGAAACTTTTGATGAGTCCTCTGACAAAAATATAGATAAAGACGCTAATAAAATCTTAGAAGATACAGAAAAAAAATTATTTGATATTGCGGAAAATGGAAATTTCAACAGAAAATTTGTGAGTTTTCAAGAAGCTCTTCAAGAAACTGTATCAATGGCATCCGCAGCTTTTAAAAATGAGAAAGGTATCGTGGGTGTACCAACAGGTTTGACTGATTTAGATAATCGATTGGGTGGACTTCATAAACAAGATTTAATAATTATTGCAGGTCGACCATCAATGGGGAAAACAGCATTGGCAACAAACATAGCTTTCCATGCAGCGATGGACATATTAAATAACAATCAAAAATCCTCAGTTGCTTTTTTTTCACTTGAAATGTCATCTGAACAATTATCTACCAGAATTTTAGCAGAGCAATCTAGAATTAGATCTAACAATATTAGAACAGGTAAAATTAATCAGGATGACTTTGATAAATTCCTTGAAGCTTCCAAGAATTTAGAAGATTTGCCTCTGCATATTGATGATACACCAGCAATTCCTATTGCAACTTTGAGCAATAGAGCAAGAAGGTTAAAAAGAAAAAAAGGTTTAGATTTAATTGTTGTAGATTATATCCAGCTAGCAAAATCAGGTAGTTTTAAACATGAAGGTAGAGTTTTAGAAATCGCAGAAATTACACAAGGACTTAAGGCTTTAGCAAAAGAATTGGATGTTCCTGTTTTAGCATTGTCTCAACTTTCCAGAGCAGTTGAGTCAAGAGATACAAAAAAGCCAGAGTTATCTGATTTAAGAGAATCTGGATCTATAGAACAAGATGCAGATGTAGTATTATTTGTTTATAGAGAAGAATATTATTTAGAAAAAAAAGAGCCAAGAGCTGGATCACCAGAATATGTAGAATGGCAAGAAAAGATGAATTTAGTTCATAATCAAGCTGAAATCATAATAGGAAAACAAAGACATGGGCCTACTGGATTAATTAAGCTAGAATTTGAGAGTGCTTTTACAAAATTTAGCGACGCAAAGTCTAAATAATTATTTTAATAATCAATTAAATCATCTATAAACTCTCATTTTAACATAAATGAAATATTCAATTCCAGAAATAAACATTAATCTTTTTGCTATAAAAAAAAATTACTTATATTTAAAAAAATTATGCAATAAGACTGAGGTAGCAAGCAGTGTTAAAGCTAGTAGCTATGGCCTAGGCGGACAAAAAAAAATAATACAGAGTTTAAAATCAGCAGGATGTAAAAATTTTTTTGTTGCTCAACTATCAGAGGGAATAATTCTAAGAAAGTTATTTAAAAATATTCATATTAACGTTCTAAATGGTTTGTTGAAAGGTGAAGAAAAAATTTTTTTTAAATATCAATTAACTCCAATTTTAAATGATTACTCCCAATTTCAAAGATGGAATAAATTTTTAAAAAATAAAAAAAAAAATAGATTAATTATTCATTTTGATACTGGAATGTGTAGACTTGGAGTTCAAAGCGAGGATGCTAAAAAACTTTTTAAACAAATACATAATATAAGAAAATACAAATATGTTTTAATAATGAGTCATTTAGCAAGTTCAAGTAATATAAAAGATAAATATAATAATATTCAAAGAAAAAGATTTGAAAAAATAAAAAAAGATTTTAGTGGTTTTAATTACAGTTTGGCCTCAACTGGAGGGATTTATTTAGGAAAAAAATTTCATTATGACATGGTAAGGCCTGGAATTAATTTGTATGGTGGATATCAATTTTGCGATAAAAATATAAAAAATGTAGTAAGTATGAGGTCGCCGATAATAGCTATAAACAAATTAAAAAAAGGTGAAACTTGCGGTTATAATCAAACATTTAGAGCGAAAAAAGATATGTTTACAGCTACAATACCGATGGGGTACGCTGATGGATTTGGTTTGAGATTATCTAATAAAGGTTTTGTTTTTTTTAAAGGGAATAGATTAAGGATGATAGGTAGGATATCTATGGATACAATTATTATAGATATAACAAATATTAAGAAATTAATAAAAATTGGAGATTTTGTTGAAATATATAACGACAAGTTCACAATAGATAAATTTGCAAAACTAACCGGCACTATACCTTATCGTGTTATTTGTTGTATTTCTGATAGATTTACTAAAAACTACCTATGTTAAAAAACATATATGATAAATTATTAAATTATCCAAAATTTATCGCCATCTTTTTTATTTTAATTTTAGCTTTATCATTTTATCATGCAAAAGACTTTAAATTAGATGCCTCAGCAGACACATTATTATTAGAAAATGATAAAGATTTAAATTACTTAAGACAAATAAATAAAAGATATGGATCTGAGGAATTTTTTATAATTACATTCACTCCATATGAAGATCTTAATAAAAATAATTTAAATATATTTAATGACCTAATAAACAAAATTAATTTGCTTCCCTGGGTTAGTAAAACAATTAGTGTAATAAATGCTCCACTCTTACAAAGCTCCAATGAACCTTTAATGGAAAGAATTAAAAATTTAAAATATATTACATCAAAGAATATTAATTTTGATGATGCAATAAATGAATTAAAAAATAGTCCTGTTTATAAAGATCTTATTATCAGTTCAGACGGCCGAACATTGGGAATAATTGTTTATATTAGAGATAACAAAAAATATTTGAATGCCATTGAAAAAAAAGTGAAAATATTAAATGATGAAAATAGAACAGCTTTAACAGAAGTTAACAATGAATTAGAAAAATTAAAAATTATCCAATCAGATAATATAAGCAAGTACAATAAAGAGATTAAGAATACAGTTAAAAATTATAAAAAATATGCTGAAGTTCGATTAAGTGGAATTCCTATGATTGCTGATGACATGATAGGTTTTATCAAAAAGGATATAATCATTTTTGGGGTATGTGTTTTTTTATTTATTATTTTAACACTGAAAGTTATATTTAAAGACCTAAAATGGGTTCTTTTCCCATTAATAAATTGTTTTGTTTCTATATCAATAATGATCGGCTTATTAGGATTATTCGCATGGAAAGTAACTGTAATTTCATCAAACTTTATTGCATTGATGTTAATATTAACAATGTCAATGAACATTCATTATTTAGTAAGGTACATGCAAAATCAAGAAATAGAATACGATGAGAATACAGCAAAATCTTTGGTCACTAATACTTCGGGAGTAATGTTTTTTCCAATTTTTTATGCAGTATTAACAACTATATGCGCATTTATATCACTCGTTTTTAGTGAAATAAAACCAGTCATAGATTTTGGTTGGATGATGACAATTGGATTAGTTGTATCGCTAATTACAACATTTTTATTATTACCTTCATTGATATTGTTATTCAAACCAAAAATACCTGACAATATAAAATATGAAACCTCTAAAATTTTAAATTTTTTTTTTAAATTAACTCGTTATCCTCTAATTATATACTCGTGTGTTATAACTATAATTATTTTTTCATTATCAGGTTTGTTTAAATTAAAAGTTGAGAATAGTTTTATAAATTATTTTGATGATGATACAGAAATATATAAAGGAATGAAGAATATAGATGAGAATTTAGGAGGCACAACTCCACTGGAGATTGTTTTAAAATTTGACAATAATAAACAAATTGAAAATAACGACAACTTTTTAGGTGAAATTAAAAGGAATGACGATTTTTTAGGAGAAGAAAACAAGGATGATTTTTTAAGCGGTGATATTGAAGAAGATAGTTCAAAATATTGGTTTACATCAAACAAAATTGATAAAATAATAAATATACACAAATATTTAGAGAATAGAAAAGAAATTGGAAAAGTTTTGTCTTTTTATTCAATAATTCAAATCGCGGAACAGTTAAATAATGATAAGAAATTAGGAAGCTTGGAAATGGCTGTTCTATATGACAAATTACCAGAAAATATTAAGAAGCAAATTATTAAACCTTATATATCCATAGATAACAATGAAGCTAGAATCTCAATGAGAGTAAAAGATTCTATGAAAGATTTAAGAAGAAAAGATTTGCTAAAAAGTATCGAAGAAGATATGAAAAAAAAGTTTTTACTTAAAGAAGCTGAATTTAAAATCGCTGGAGTACTAGTAATATTCAATAATTTATTACAAAGTTTATTTGTATCTCAAATCAAGTCTCTAGGTTTCGTAATGTTCGGAATTTTTTTAATGTTTTGGGTATTATTTAAATCGCTGAGAATTTCATTAATAGGTATAATCCCAAATCTAATTGCAGCATTATTTGTTTTGGGTTTTATAGGAGCATTAAATATACCATTAGATATGATGACCATAACAATTGCAGCTATAACAATTGGTATAGCAGTAGACAATAGTATTCACTATATATATCGATTTCGTAAAGAATATAGTTTAAATAAAGATAAAAATACTTCTATTGATAAATGCCACCAAACTGTGGGTAAAGCTATAATAAGCACTTCAATTACAATAATTTTTGGATTTTCTATATTAGTTTTATCAAATTTCATACCCACAATATACTTTGGTATATTTACAGGTCTTGCAATGTTAACAGCATTAATTTTAGTACTTACATTATTGCCTATACTTTTAAAAAATTTCGCAATTGATTAATGATAGATTTATTACAGAACTTTTTTAAATCATTATCTGCAATCGATATCATATTTTTATCTTTTATTTTAATAAATTTAATATCTGGATTTAATTCAGGTTTTATCTCAAGTCTTTTCTCATTTTTTAAATGGATAGCATCATTTTTATCAGTTAAATTTTTTTTACCAGAATTAAGACCCTATCTAGAAGATTATGTAGATTCCAAATTTTTAATTGATGTAATTTTATCTATTTCATTATTCATAGTTTCTCTTTTTATAATTATCATAGTAAGTAGATCTGTTAATAAAGTAATAAAGTGGACTGGATTGGGTCCGATAGACAAAATATTTGGTTTATTTTTCGGAGTATTTAAAGGATATGTTTATTTTATATTAATTTTTACTATTTCTACTATTATTTATCCCTTAGACAATTGGAATAAAAGCTTTAAGAGTGGTAATTTCGTAAACCAGATCATTTACGGAAAAGATATTATTGTTGATAACTTTCCAAAAAGACAGGATTATATCGATGATGGTAAAAAAAAAATAAAAAAACTTTCAAAATGACAAAAGTGTTTAATTAGAGTAAAAAAATCAGGTGAATCATCAAAGAAAACTAAATGAAGAATGTGGTATATTTGGTGTATATAACCATCTTGATGCCTCAACGCTTGTTACTTTAGGATTGCACGCTTTACAACACAGGGGTCAAGAAGCTTGTGGTATTAACTCGTTCGATGGTAAAAATTTTTTTTCTGTGAAAAGAAGAGGTTTGGTTGGTGACAACTTTACTGATAAAAACATAATCCGTCAATTACCAGGGTCTTTTGCGATTGGGCACAATAGGTACTCTACAACAGGAGCTCCAATTGTTAGGAACATTCAACCTTTTTTTGCTGATTTGCACTCTGGTGGAATAAGTATAGCTCACAATGGTAACTTAACTAACGCTATTGAAATTAGAGAAAAAATGGTCAAAGATGGCTCCATATTTCAAACAACATCTGACACTGAGACACTAGTTCAATTAATAGCTAAGTCAAAAAGAATAAAAATAATAGACAAAATTATTGATGCTATTTTTCAAATTCATGGCGGATATGCAATAACAATTTTAACAAAAAAAAAATTAATTGGTATTAGAGATCCTTATGGCATAAGGCCACTAGTTTTAGGTAAATTAGGAAGTTCATATATTTTATCCTCAGAGACATGCGCGCTTGATATAATTGGAGCTGAATTTATAAGAGAGGTAGAAAATGGAGAAATTGTTGTAATTGATAAAAATGGAGTAGAAAGTATTAAACCATTTCCTAAAATAAATCCAAGACCATGTGTATTTGAATATATTTATTTTTCTAGACCAGATAGTATTCTAAAAGGTAAAGCAGTTCATGAGTATAGAAAAAATTTAGGTAAACAACTAGCTATAGAGTCAAGTGTAGATGCAGATATTGTTTCACCAATTCCTGACTCTGGTTTGCCAGCTGCACTTGGATACTCAAGTCAAGCCAAAATAGAATTTGATATGGGCATCATACGAAACCATTACGTAGGTAGGACATTTATTGAACCCACACAACAGATAAGGCAATTAGGTGTAAAATTAAAGCACAATCCAAATAGACAAATAATTAAAAATAAAAAAATTATTCTTGTAGATGATTCAATAGTGCGAGGCACAACCTCAAAAAAAATTGTTGACATGTTATATCACGCAGGCGCAAAAGAAATACATATGCGTATATCAAGCCCACCTATAAAATATCCAGATTTTTATGGTATTGATACTCCGAATAAAGAAGATTTAATTGCGCATAATTTTTCAATTAAAGAAATTGGAAATAAAATTGGTGTTAAATCCCTAGCTTATTTAAGTATAGAAGGTTTGTACAAAGCATTAGGTTTCAATAAAAGAGACGATAAAAATCCACAACTTACAGACCATTGCTTTACAGGTGATTATCCTATTAAACCAACAGATAGTAAAAACTTAATAGATAAAAATAATCAATTATCTCTTTTAAGCAATGTTAGATCTTGAATAGGGATTTTTATTAGAAATATACTTTATAATAACAACTTGATTGTACAAATTAAATTTTTTTATTAATTGTTTGGTCAAGAATTTTTTATAGTCTGAATTTAATTTTTGCAAGCGGTTTCCAAAAACTTTGAAAATTTGTGGTTTAGTATTAACATGTTTGATAAATTTAATAGTCGGTCTGAATTTACCCTTTTGAGCTGGTAAATTATGTAAATTTATATAGTTTAAAAATAAATTTAATTCTTTATTTTTAATAATTTTTTTTTTTGAACTATAAATATCAATAATTTTATCAAAAAAAACATTATCATTTTTATAATTTTTCGCTGATATATATGATGGATTTATAAGAATATCTGAAAATGTATTTTCGAAATAATGATTGAAATATTTTTTTAATTTTCTTATTTCCGATCCGTCTATTAAATCTAATTTATTTATAATAATAATAAAATCTTTCAATTTATTTAAAGCCAACCTTAATATTTGTTTATCATTTCTTGTAAAATCCGAATTTGCCTCCATTAAAAAAATAACAATATCTGATTTCTTTAAAAATTTGATCGTGTCCTTTGTTATGGTGATTTGCTTCTCATTATGTGATTTAGATTTTTTTTTTATTCCACCAGTGTCAAATAAATTTATTTTAATATTTTTATAAATAATACTTTTTGAAATAGCGTTGATAGTTGTTCCAGGCTCTTGACTTACTTCTGAATAGTTCTCATTAATTAACTTATTAAATAAAGTGGACTTACCTACATTCGGTTTTCCGATTAAAATTGTTGATATTGCTTGCATGATTATTGAACTTTTACTATTTTCTTCTCACTAATTAAATATGCGAAGTCTTTTAAAAAAATATATTTATCAAAATTATAATTTACTTTTTTTAAAGTATTTAAATTGCTATATTTAATCATAACACTTTTTTTTTGTTTAGATCCTATTAATAAATAACTCTTATTTAATAAAATACTATTATAATTAATTTTTTCATTCTTTTTAGCAAGTCTATTAGAAAATAATGTTTTACCATTTTTTTTTGAAATAATAATAAATGATATATTATTTCTTAGACCAAAAATATATTTTTTTGAGATTATTAAATTTTTTAAATAAGTTTTATTTCTCCAAATTTCAGTCCCATCTTCTAGTCTAATAGCGAGAGTTTCTCCATAATTTGATGACAAATAAATAACATTATTTTCAATAATGATTTCGCTAATTTTAAATATCTTATTAGAAGAAAAAATTGTAAATTTTCGTAAATCTCTTTGCCAAATAAGTTTGTTATTATTTAAATCTAAAACAGTGATTTGACCAGCGTTACTTGAGAATATTAGCTTATCAGAAAAAACTGAAATTCTAAAAGCTTCTGGGGTATTAAAAATATTAGAAGCAGTTTCATAACTCCATTCCTGTGATCCATCCTCTAGTTTAAAACAAAAAATTTTACTATTTATATTAAGTACATATATTTTTTTTTTATTTATAATTAAATTTGAAACAAAAGGTACACTCAAATATTTTTCCCAAACTATTTTAAGATCATCCATATCGATTTTTCTAATGTACCCCAAGTTATCAGATATAATTAAGGAATTATTATAAATAGCAGAATTTAAAATTAAATTAAAATTTTTGCTTCTCTTAATTTTGAGTTTGAGTTTTTTAATTAACTTTAGATTTTGATCTAAAATATAAACCTTTCCTTTGTTACTTACTACAATTGTATTGTTTTTAGTAAATAAAACGTTTGATGATTTAATAGCTTTAGATTTTGTTATTTTTAAATCATTTTTTAAATTTGCAATTGGTATCTTATTTGAAACATTGAAATTTACGTGTGTCCAATTTTTAATTGTTTTAGCTTTTTGTAAGTTAATTTTGTTTAAACTTTTTATATTTTTAGTCTGTTCTATATTTATTTTTTGATAATTTGTAATTTTTTTACCTTTGGACATAATTTTATCAATTTGCTTTCTTTCCGAATTATCGTTAGATGAACAGGCAAACAAAATAACTGGAATTAAAAATATTAAAATTTTATTCATTTAGGTTTTTAAGAATTGAATTTATTTCTTTTATTTTAATTTTTTGATTCTTCATTGTGTAAAAATCTAATAAAATTAAGTATGATAATTTTTTAAAACTATTATTTTTTTTATTAGGCTTCAATAATTGCAAAATTTCATTTTCATTTATATTGTCGAATTTTAATAATACTTTTTTTATATTTAATAAATCTTTCTCATCCTTATCTATATTTTTATCAGATAATATTTTGTTTAATACTATTAATGCCTCATCAATATTTCTTTCTTTAATATAAAGTGATAGTAATTTATTTGTAGATAAAATTTTGATTTTATTATTGCTTGAATCTATCATCAAATCATTTAATATTTTAATACCTTCTTGTTTTTTATTTGTGCTTAAATACAATAATGCACTAGAGTATTTCTGTAATATCTTCGCATTTTTTTTTATTTTGAATTCTTCGTAAATTGGTAAAGACAATATTAATATCATACATATTATGCCTGTTATTATAATTTTGAGTTTATTTTTGGTGATAAAATGTTTTATTTTGTCTTTGACAAGAGACTCCTGTATTTCATTTTCAATTTCATTACTCATTTAATTATATAAATTTTTGTTAAAGGGAAACTTTTTCAGTCTTACATCTTTTGCAAACTTTTTAATACTATTATCTATTATATTTTTTACATTAGAGTATTTTTTGACAAATTTTGGAATTTTATCAAAATAACCTATAAGATCTTCTGTTACTAAAACTTGGCCATCGCACCTATTTGAAGCACCAATTCCTATTATTGGTATATTGGATTTATTACATATAAAATCTGCTAATTTTTTTGTGACCGCTTCAACCACTATAAATTTCACATTTAATTCTTCGAGTGCCTCAAAATCTGCAAGTATTTTATTTCTCTCTTTTATTGTTTTACCTAATACTCTATAGTTTTTTGGGTTATCAATTGATTGAGGTAGCAAACCGATATGTCCGACTACTTGTATATTATGGTTTATAAGATATTTAATAGTTTTTTTTTGTTTTAAACCACCTTCTAGTTTAACCGCATCACATTTTGTGAATTTGATAATTTTTTTTGCATTCTTCAATGCGATTACGGGATTATTGTAAGTATTTTTTGGCATATCAACAACTAAATAACTTTTTTTAATACCTTTTCTAACTGATTTGCCGTGCCTTATCATCATATCTAAAGTAACCTTGCCTGTGGAATTATCACCGTATAATACCATTCCAAGAGAGTCTCCAACTAGGACAATATCAGAATATTTGTCTACAATTAATGCTGTTTTATAATCGTATGCAGTTAGACAAACTAATGGCTTTTTTTTTGAGTATTTTTTTTCTATTCCCATTCAATAGTACCCGGCGGTTTAGATGTAATATCGTAAACAACACGATTTACACCTTTGGTTTCATTTACGATTCTAGTTGATATTTCAGATAAGTCTTTATTTTTAAATTTATAATAATCCGCAGTCATACCATCAATAGACGTAACTGCCCTTAAACCACATATAAATTCGTATGTCCTTTCATCACCCATTACACCTACTGTTTTGATTGGAATTAATACTGTGAATGCTTGCCAAATCTTATTATATAAATTTCTTTTTTTAAGTTCGGAAATAAATATATTATCTGCAATTTGTAAAATTTTAATTTTATTTTCATTAATTTCTCCTGGAATTCTTATTGCTAATCCTGGGCCAGGAAAAGGATGCCTATTTAGGATATTTTTGTTAATCAAAAGTTGCTTACCTAATATTCTAACTTCATCTTTAAACATTTCTTTAAATGGTTCAATTAATTTAAAATTTAATTTTTTTGGCAAACCTCCTACATTATGATGTGATTTAATAACAGATGTATTGCTTCCAGAAAAACTTTGACTTTCAATTAAGTCTGGATAAAGCGTTCCTTGAGCTAAAAATTTAATATTAGATCTTCTTTTTGCAAAATCTTCAAAAATTTTTATAAATGTTTTTCCTATGACTTTTCTTTTTCTTTCAGGGTCACTAATTCCCTTTAAGTTTTTATAAAAAGTATTTTTTTTATTTAAGTATAAGAAATTTTTTTTAAATTTCTCTTTATATATTTTACAAATTTCAGATGTTTCATTTAGTCTCATAAAACCAGTGTCTATATATACACAGATTAAGTTTTTTTTTAGGATTTTATACAGCATAAATGCAAGTACACTACTATCAACACCACCTGATAACGCGCACAAAACTTTTTCTTTTTTAACTTCTCGCTTAATATAATTAGATATTTCTTTTATTTTATTTTTACTTGTCCAATTTTTTTTACATTTGCAAATTAAAAAAATAAAATTTTCAATTATTTTTTTCCCGTTTTTGGTATGATATACTTCTGGATGAAATTGACATGTGTATATTTTTTTTTTTTGATTCTCCAAAATAGATTTATTAGATTTTCTTGACCTTGCTATTATTTTAAAACCTTTCGGTGCTTTGATAACTTCATCAGAATGACTCATCCAAACAATATTATGTTTCTTGTTAAAAAAATTTTTAGTCAATCTACTTTTAAGTATTTCAAAAATTTTAGCATTACCATATTCGCGTTTCTCACTTTTAATAATTTTACCACCAAGCATATGAGAAATTAATTGATGTCCATAACAAATTCCAAGAATAGGAATTTTTAATTTAAAAACTAATTTGCTTACTTTGGGAAAGTTTTTTCTTGATACCGAATCTGGACCTCCAGAAAAAATTATTCCTCTACAATTATTAATTTTTTTATTTAAAATATGATAATTAAATTTTTTAGCATTTTCAATTTCACAATAAACATTTAATCCTCTAATTATACGAGCTATTAATTGTGTTACTTGCGAACCAAAATCTACTATTATTATCTTTTGGTATTTGCTTCTCAACATTAGCCTTTTGACTCTTTTATAAGATTTTCAATTTTCTTTAGCTTTTCGCATTTACTACTACAAAATTTTTTAAATAAAACTGCGTTTTTCTTTGCTAAATTAAAATCACCATCTCTAATTTGCTTTAAAGTTAAAAGATAATATGCTTCACTTAATTTAGGGTTCAACAATATTACTGTTTTGAGGTTTTTTTCTTCTTCAACAAAATTTTTATTAATTTTATGAATTTTAGCTAAATAAAAATAACTTTCAAAATTTTTAGGATTAAATACTATATCTTTTTCAAACAAAAATTTAGATTTTTCATAATTTTTATCATTAAATAGTTTTTTAGCTTTTTCAAAATAACTTATTTTTGATGAGACACTGTCCGCAAAAAAAAATAAAATAATTAAAATTTTTATATATTTCATAACTTCAGTCTTTAACCAGATCTATATTGTGTACCATACTTTCATAAAATCCTGCTTTTGTAATGGTAATAAACTTTGGTTTTTTTCTTAATTTTTTAATATTACTACAACCTAGATAACCCATAGAAGACTTTAATCCTCCAATTAACTGATAAATAATTTTATTTACATCCCCTTTGTATTTTATAAATCCTTCTACTCCTTCTGCTACAAATTTATTTTTTTTTAAATTAGATTTTTGATTATATCTATCTGCCGATCCTTGTGACATTGCTCCAATAGATCCCATTCCTCTAAATTTTTTGTATAATATTTTGTTTTTTTTTATTATTTTTCCTGGAGCTTGATCAGTGCCTGCAAAAAGTGAACCTATCATTATTGCGTCAGCTCCAGCTGAAAATGCTTTAGCTAAGTCTCCAGAAAATTTAATACCACCGTCTGAAATGAAGCTTACTTTTTTTGTTTTAATTTTTTTTTTAATATTTAAAATTGCACTTAATTGAGGAACGCCAATACCTGCTACGATTCGTGTAGTACATATTGAGCCAGGTCCTATTCCAATTTTAATAATATCAGCCCCTCCTTTTATAAGAAAATTAGCTGCTTCAGCGGTAGCAATATTACCCGCACATATAGACGTTTTGTTCTTTTTTATTTTGTTAATTTCTCTTAATGTATCAAAAACTCTTTTTGTATGGCCATGAGCTGTATCAATTACTAATAAATCAACATTTGCCTCTATCAACGCTTCTGCTCTTTCAATTTCCTTTAAACCAACGCCGATTGCCGCTCCTACTTTAAATTTTTTATTTTTTACAATTCTAACCTCATTTAACTGTTTTTTTATGTTTAAATTTCTATGTATTACACCCATCCCACCATTTGAAGCTAATGCTATTGCCATTCTTGACTCTGTTACAGTATCCATAGCCGATGATAATAATGGGATCTTAAGATTTAAGGTATCTGATAAGTTGGTTTCAACGTTTACATGTTTTGGTAATATCTGGGAATAGTTTGGTACTAGTAAAACGTCATCGAAAGTTAGGGCTTTTTTGATTTCCATAAACTAAATTATAACATTGCTTATTATATGTCAATTTAGTTTATGCATAACATGTAAACTTCTTTTGATATTTTCCTGCTACTCTCTGGTTTAAAAATCTTATAAGTTGAAAAATTATTTTTAACATAACTTAAAATATTATCTGATTCTAATCCGTTAAAAAATTTAAAAAATACTTTACCATTATTTTTTTTTAAAATAATATTTGAATATATTAGTACTTCCATAGCTATTAGATTAGTTCTTATTGCGTCTAAGTTTTGATTACCTGTGGTGTTTACTGCTATATCTGACAATATTAAATCAATTTTTTTATTTTTAAAAAAGTTTTCTATTATAATTTTTGTTTTACTATCTGTAAAATCTCCCTGAAAAAAAGTAACATTATTTATTTTTTTCATAAATATTTTATCTATAGATAGATTTAATCCAGATTTATTTTTATGTGATATTAATTGGGACCAAGATCCAGGTGAAGAACCAAGGTCAATAATATTTATATTGTTTTTTAATAATCCAAATTTTTTATCGATCTCCAATAGTTTAAAATATGCTCTTGATCTATATCCTTTTTTTTTCGATAAAATCGTAAATTTATCTCTTTGAGCTCTAGAAATCCATCTTTGAGAAGATAATTTAAAATTTTTTTTTAATTTTTTCAATTTTCAAATCTTAGACTTTTTAAAATATTTTCCCCATTAGTTTGCTGCAAGTTAATTTTTAATGTTTTGTCCAATCTCATATCTTTTTTATTTATAAAAATTCCTGCAGCTAAATGCATAATTCCAATTTTATAATTTGGTAAAAACGGTTCTACAAAAGTTTTATTTGTTGTATCGAATTTTGGTAACAAGTGGCTTAAAATCCAGTTATATCTAGCAGGCAAAAATTCTGTTTTTACATTATAATAGTAGACAAGTATATTTATTGCTAAACCTTCAGATCCGAAAACTCTTCCTTTCAATAAAGTTTTTTTTAATAAAGATTGCCAATCTTCCCATATTTTTGAATTTTTTTCTAAAGCAAACACACCAATATTTAAATGTGGTGCGAAAGCTATTTTTCTTGCTATGTCATTTGGCAAACCAGAGTTCATTGCGTGTTTAAAGTTTTGAGTTTTTACCATTGATAAATTTCTAAATAACCATCTTACTTTCCCTACATCTCTATAACCTGGAGATATTGATGGCACTATAGCTAATTTATTGTCATCACATCCTTTGAAAAACATATTTACTGCTTCCCAATCATTTACCCAGGCATCACAATCAATCCAAAGATATTTATTATAATTTGGAAAATATCTCGGTAAAAAAGCTCTAGATATTTGGCTTTTTAACCATTCTCTTCCTTTGATTTTGTAATTAGGAATTTCTATATCCCACTCAGCTTTTTTAATTTCGTCAACAAGTGGTTTTAGAACATTTATTTGCTCATTTGTTAAACCAGCATCTAAAATACATATCGCAATATTTGAACTATTAGAGAATTTTTTTATAGAACTAATTAATTCTAATAATAAATTAAAATATTTTTTATCTGAAAGGCTTACTATCGTTGAATCTTTTTTCATATAAAATCATCTGAAATTAAACTATCGTCCTCTTTAGAACTTTTCTTTTTATATCTAGTATAATGAAAAAAACTAATCGGTATCGATAATATATAAGCTAGACCTGTAAATAACAAAGTTTCAAATGTATACTGATATAGAATATTAAAATAAATAGCTAAAACTAATAATAACAATACTCCTAACGTTCTTGATATTTTAAATGATTTTAGAGAGTAAGTAGGAATTTTACTAATCATTAGAAATGAAGCAACGAGTACAATAATAATATAAAAATTTATATTATCTATAACAATATTTAAATTTGCAAATGATATTATTACAGGCAAAAGTATAATTCCTGCTCCTGAGGGAACTGGTACGCCATTAAAAAAAATATTTGACATATTATTATTGAGTTTATCTACGCTATTGAATCTAGCTAATCTTAAACAAGCACAAATTATATAAATTAAACATAAAATCCATCCAATTTTTGGTAAGT
>Ga0160422_10000025_pt1 | contig 68632 bp, 70 predicted proteins | sample Fk160mmetaG_FD_108192 | JGI IMG/M metagenome (GOLD analysis project Ga0160422, IMG submission 108192) | Marine microbial communities from the Central Pacific Ocean - Fk160115 60m metaG | ecosystem: Environmental > Aquatic > Marine > Oceanic > Photic zone | place: The Central Pacific Ocean... | reverse complement strand
TTTATCTCTTCGTTAGTAATCTATTTTATGTGAAAAATTTTTTTCATTCAAACTTTCATGAGTCTTGAACAGTCTGAGTTACTGCGCGATGAGTTATTTGTAAAGTCGAATGATCGTGAAGACGAACTCGAATTTCTTCCGTATGCATGTGTTGATAAACTATTAAATACACATCCCATAATGCTGAATATGTCAGTTTCAAAGCATGAAGTACACAAATGCATGTCTTTCATGTTGAGTCACAAATTTAAATCGATTGATGAACAAAAAAGCACAAAGTCAGAGAAAGACACAAAACCAAAACAAACATGCAATGAATGCAAATCGACAACAGCAAAAATAATTGTGAGTCAATGTGATGGAACATTTTTATGTAATGAATGTGGAGTTGTTCATGGAAATATATATGGTGGAACGTATGATAACTCTGAAATAGAAACATGCAATAAATATACGCTTGAAGATCGTGAATATATTCCTAAGTGGATGCATGTTCAAAATGCATTTGGCGATATTTGGTTTGAATTACAACTTTCTTATGAAGTTGATCATTGGAATCAATTTGTTAATTTAGGCGAGGACGAGTTAAAGTATGTAAAAACGGTAGCTTCATGGATGAGAAGAAGAGCTTCAAATGAATCCAGGATTGCTGCTGCATTTATATTTGTGTATATGGAAAGTAAAATAGATTGGACGGCATTTGACAAAACTACATTTGCATATCCCAAAAATCTAAAGTATGACAAACCAAAAGATGTACGAACATGTGACAAATGTAAAGCATCTTTTAACACTTTGTTTGGTTATCGACATCACAAATGTTTCATGGTAAAAAATAGAAAGCAGTGGTCATATTCAACGAATAAAGCAACTCGTATCAAAATGATTGATTAGCGTGAATTTCAGTAATTACGAACTGTGAATAATCATTTAGAGATTCTGAAAGTGAATTTGAATCAGAATCGTCTGTATCGTATTGTGTGAAATGACTCAAAAACGCGTATAGTTGAGAAAGTTGCTTGTCGCGTATAAAATAGTTATAGTGATGCAATTGACTTTGAATGTTACGCACTAAATCTTCGTCTACATTCGCATTGAATGGCAAGTCTTCATCGGTTTTTAGCAAATTTGTTAAAGTATTGTTTGCCATGATTATAAATCGTTCGCGCCATATGCATGCATTTATTTCTGTAGGGAGTTTGTCCCAAGACATTTTTTCCAGAGTTTAATATTTTTTTGTAACAATTTGAGATTAAAATTCGGATCGCGGTCCCCATAACTCAAGCAAAGCGTGTCCGCATGAATTGCATAATACAGAATGTAATACCGCATAGTTACTTGCTTTTACAAAAGATGTATTTGAATGCATATTGTTGGCAATTACTTTATTTCTTATAATATCCAGTGGAAATAGTATATATGTGCATATTGTAGATGCTATCAAAGCAGCAATTCCTCCGGCCCATACATTAGGAAGTACATTCTTCATATTTCGAAGTATATTTTCATATAGAAAGTACTTTAGACATGTATTCGGTATACCGCGAGAAATAGAAAGAAAATAAGATTTGACAAATGTGTTTATTTCAATTGGCAATACTTTTAATCTCAATTGTTTTCTCTTTTTTACGATAGAAAATGGAGTATCGACAAGGGAAGAAACGCTTCTTCCTGCTGCCGCAGATACGAACGAATTTCCATGCGTTAATAATCTGGTTTGTTCGTATAGTTCAAAATAGCAAACAGTGCTGGAAAAACTCGATATGGTTTCTGAAAGTATTCCCTTGTTTGTTTGAATGTTTGGCATACCTAGACTCGTGGTAGTTTTTGCTACATCCAATCTATAAAACAAAATCGAAGTAAGACTCGCAGCGAGTCCGGCTGCGATCGATCGATGCATTTTTTTGTCGAAATTATTAATTTATAATATTACGAACACAATTTATAACGAATCTCAACATTTTTCGAAAAAAATTTTGACAACTTCCGTAGATCTTTTTCTTCTTACTATGTAAATGAGAATATGCATATTTTTACAGATCATTATACATTGCTTTTGTGCACAGTCAAATTTTTCTGTGTCAACTGGTGTGTTAGATCATCCATCATTTCAATGTGTGACACATGATTATTCCATAACTCCTCACCGATCAGTAGGATCGCAGTTTCCAATGATCATAAGTCGTAATGGTGCATGCTTTGATTCAAGTGAAGCTTCGGTTGCGTGTTTCATCAATCATGATACCGAATATATACAGGTAGGAAATGTGACATTTGCGTCAAGTTTGTATGTTCAAGATTGTCCAGTATTTTTGGTATCTTGTTCGATGACGATAGAATCGAATTTGTATTCGTTTCGAGTTTTTGAACAAAATAACACATTTGTTTTAAAGGTATCTAATTTTTCATCTCGCTTTGATGATTTTCACATTTCTTCTGTGGCAAATGTTCCAACGACCGGCTTTTTTTCTAAAGTCGTATCAACAGAGTTGATTGACTTGATTGCACCTTCTTCCCCTCCCCCACCATATAGTCCTGGATACGTATTTCCCCCATCAAATCCTCCAGTTCCGCAAGAGCCTCCAATTTCACCACCTATGTTACCACCTTCGTCGCCTCCACTGCCGTCGTCACCACCACTACCGTCATTACCTCCACCACCTTTGTCACCTCCGTCACCGCCACCGCCGCCACCTTCACCTTCACCACCTCCACCGACACCTCCATCACCTACACCTAATCCCCCACCACCGTCCCCTCCACCGTATCCACCGAGTAAGGCTCCTTGTCCACCACCGCCTCTACCACCATCTCCACCATCATATCCTCCGACACCGCCACCACCTTTACCACCTCCACCGTCACCACCATCACCTTCACCACCTCCACCGACACCACCACCACCTTCACCACCTCCACCATCACCTTCACCACCTCCACCATCACCACCACCACCTTCGCCACCTCCGTATCCTCCTCCATCCCCACCGCCTCCGTCCCCGCCACCTCCATATATAGGATTCGATCTTGACGGCGATGCAAATATGACTGCAAGAATAATGTATGAAAATATATATTACACGGTTGAATACAAAGGATCATCAGTCCGTGCAGGAGATATTGCTATATGGATTGATTCTGAATACCGGGCGCTGCATGGTTGCAATAATGTGTGGAACGAAACCTTATTTTCAAGAACAAATCAATTTTTGAACAGAAGAGACAACAGCACATGGAACGGAATATTACCATATGTTGATTCTCCTGGCATGTGGGACAATCGTATCATTGATCATGGTGGTATAGTTTATGAGTGGAGAAACTCATCAACTGGGCAGATTACATATCAGAGCGATGCGGTTCTTTTGAATTCAAATTCATCTGCAACAAGCGATGCTACTGATTATTTTCTATGTTATGCACATGTTCCGAATGCTACCGCTCGTTTGCGCAAATTGAGACAAGAAAATACATTGCATGCATTAAATTCATATGGATCCGATTTTACATTCGTTCCACTCAATGTGAGAGCAGTTGTGTATCACAATCCACCTCCCCCACCTCCCCCATCACCACCACCATCTCCACCTCCTCCATCACCTCCACCACCATTTTCACCTCCCCCATCACCACCACCACCATATTCACCTCCTTCATCACCTCCACCACCGTTTGCACCTCCTCCATTATTCCCGCCTTCTCCGCTACCACCATCACCACCTCCTGCATCTCCCCTTCCTGTATGTGTAACACCCAGTGATCCTACTAAATACAGGTCACTGACTGGCGCAGATGTCACATTCGACGCGAGTGATCTTGCGAATGTTATACTCATTTTCGCTCAATTAACCACTGGATTTAGTCAATCTGACCTCGACTTTTACAATGGATGTATCGATTATGACGGAGTACCACCATTGACAGCTGCAGATGTGGCAAACATCATATTATATTATGCGCAATTGTTGCCAGTTGCCTCACATATTGGATAAATAATGGTATGAAAACATCCATATTTTTCCATATTTTTTTTGTTCTAGTACATTAAAATGTTGAAGTTTATGTTTTGTGCAATGGCATCGCATGTTAGTGCACAAGTGATATTTAATATCACTTCTGTTCAATTTGCGAATAGTGATTTCTTAAAAGTTAAGGTTACGACGCCAGTTATTGGCTCTTATCCAGATCTGGACGGTCAAATTGCAGTTTTATCATTGCATTTAGAAACAGATGCTAGTATAGATACAAATGCAGTTTCTGCATATAGTTTCTTCGCTAATAATTTATTTCCGATTACGGCTGGGACAGGTACATTTAAATTTGGTCCAACGACATGGATGGGATTTTCAGCAACCTTCAATAATCTCGCTACTGGTGAATACTTAGTTGTGTTAACATTTACGGGAACTCCAGTGAACAGTGGTTCAGAATTTTACTTGTTATTATCGAGTTCTGCAAATTATGTGGGTCTGGGGAATCAAACTCAGGCAGCAGATGGGAATGTTCCTTCAAAACTTTATAATCATTATACTAATATGTCTCTAGTGAGTCCCTTGATGAGGTCACCGCCACCTTTTCCCTCTCATCCCCCTCCATTGACGCCACCTCCTTCACCTTCTCATCCTCCATCTCATCCTTCACCGTTTTCGCCACCGCCACCTGCTGCACCGCCACCCAACAATCCCGGCGAGATCACTTCCGAAGCCGTGAAGTTTACTTTGGATGTTGTCAGCTCTCGTCGCCGTCAGCTAAGTGTTGGCGACTCGGTGCTGGTCGCACTGCAATCTGTCATTGCGAGCGCCCTCGGTATGCGCGTCTCGGATGTGCTGGTTACGAGCAGCGATTCAACCAGCATTGATGTGACCGTCTTTGTCGGCCTGTTTCCAGGAAGCCCCAACGCTTCAGCCATAGCTGCCATGGTCGCCTCCTCAAGTTTCATCAACACTCTCAACGCCGCCCAGGTCGGTGTCACCATTAGTGCCGTGCGGAACATTATCATCACGCGAGCTGTTGTGTCTGCACCGCCGCCCGGCACGCCACCTTCAACCCCGCCCTTACCGCCGCCTTCACCATCTCCACTACCCCCTCCCCCGTTACCACCATCTCCACCTTCACCTCATATTCCACTTTTGCAATTAGACTGTCCAAATGACTACTATCGTTTTGATTTCAATGGAGATGGATATGCAACTGCTGGTGATTGTTCATTTCTAGATAATTCTCCGCCCAGTGGGGCTTGCTTAAGTCGTTTGCAAAGTATGTTCGGAACCGGATCACTTCTGCACCCTTGTTTGAGAGCTTTTGCAAGTTTTACAACAGAAACTTATGCACCTGTTTCATCTGCTTAAAAGATGTGTATTATCAATGTAAGTCGTTCTTATAGTTCTTTTTTTTTATACCCCAACAGGGAATGGGGGTTCCTGGTTTTTTTGCGTGGTTAGTAAAAAAATATCCAGATGAAATATTACAGGAACATTTAGAGCTGAAATATGACTCCTTATATTTAGACTGGAATGGAGGAATTCATCCAGTGTGTAGAAGCATTTTGGAAAAATATAAAGGAACTTCTGTAAGCAAATCCGAAGTTGAAGATGAAATGATATCAGAAATGCTTTCATATTTGAGACATGTGGTCCAATATAACCAGCCTCAAAAATTACTATTCATTGCCATTGATGGAGTAGCTCCACGAGCGAAGATGAATCAACAAAGAAGTAGGAGATTCAAATCTTCAAAAGACAAAGAAATCATAACTCAAATTAAAAAAAAATATGGCCAACCATTAGATTATGCATGGGATACAAATGCTATAACTCCAGGTACCATTTTTATGAGAAAACTATGCAAATCACTAAAAGAACATATACATACTGATAAGTTCTATACGAACGCAAAATTTACAACGATTTTATCGGATGCCTTCGAGCCGATGGAGGGCGAACATAAAATAATGTCGCATATCAGGCAGCACCCCAACACAAAGTGTGTAATTTATGGACTCGATGCGGATTTGATCTTTTTATCATTACTTAGTAAAAATGAAATATTTTTAATGCGTGAGCGAGATCAATTTGGCGATGTAAGAGGATGCAAACCATTTTGGTATATGATTGTTCAAAATTTGAAGCTAAAATTAATTACTGAAATGCAGTGTCGCATTCATGTAAAATTTGAGGACTTAGATATTTTGAATGATTTTGTAATATTATGTTTTTTACTTGGCAACGATTTTATGCCAAAACTTCCATGTCTTTTTATACATGAAGGAGGTATTGATACATTGTTACAGGTTCATCGGGAAATAGTCAATACTACATCGTGTACACTGACGAGTAACAAGGAAATAAACATAAAAATATTTGCTCAAATCTTGACATTATTGGCTGTCAATGAAGGATACCGTTTACAAAATTTCCATAAGAAAAATCAGCAAAGATTCAACCCAGCACCCGGTGCATCTGCGTACGAAATAGAAATATTACAGTATGATTTATTGTGGCCTGCACAAAAAGATAATGTAATGATGGGTAAAAAAGGATGGAAAGATCGATACTACAATCACTTTTTTGATTTTGATCGTTTTGTCGACAACGGTAAATTATTTGCCTTGAATACAAATTATTTAGAAGCAATACAATGGACATGGTCTTACTACAATAATGGTGTCCCGTCGTGGGAGTGGTATTATCATTATCATCACGCCCCGGTCTTAGGTGATTTTGCACATTTTTGCAGCAAGTGTCGTACATCTTCATTTGAGTTCAATCTTTCACACCCAGTTAGCGAGGATTTACAATTGTTGTCTGTGTTACCTCCACAGAGTTTTCATTTGATTCCTACTGATACTGTTCACAAAATCCAATCCAGTCAATTAAGAAAATATTATCCGTATACTTTTAATGAAGATTGCATTCACAAAAAGAAAAGATGGCAAACCATTCCTAATATCCCATTTGTGAACATTAACGAGCTTAAAAATGTATTTGCATAAGTACCATAAGTACTGTATATGTTTATCTACATCTCTACTCAGGAGAATGTCAATAATGTTTAGAACGCATCTAACTCTATGCTTTGGATAATACTGTTTCAGATTTTTTGGACATGTCCTTGCAACAGTGTTTCGGCTGGGACGGACGAAATTATTTAGTTGGCGGACTTGTATGGGAATCTGCCTAATTTTTTTAAAATTGATGGATAACTTTATGGTTGTAGAGATATAACTAGTTTTTATATGTGTCAAACGCGTTAATTTTTTTGCTTAAATATAACTTGTTTACAACAAACATGATTATAAATATCCTAATATTTTCTATGATACGTCCAGAAGCGTGTTGGAAATTGATTCCCGGTGGATTCAAAGGAAATAGAGTTTATGAAAAAGCAATAAAAAAGTTTGTGTCAACTTCTTCAACGAGTTTATTTATTGAGATCGGTTCATTAATGGGACAATCGACATGTTTCATGTCTAACTCATTAATGAGTCGTAATATTACTACTGTAGACTTCGATGTCATCGACTACTGGGCAAGTTCGCATGTAAAAAGATCGGATATTTCATTTGATTGGCTGCCTTCAGATCAAAGGGAAGTAGCATTAAAATTTGGAAAGGGTGAAATGTCTATGGCATGGCATCATTTCATGTTGAAAACAAATTCTTGGGAAATGATTAACAAGGTATTTCACGGATCGTCCACAGATGCCAACATAGTAAACCAATACAAAGATGCCAGCGTAGACTTTATATATCTCGATACTGCACACGATGCACGGATAACAACACAAGAACTAGATCTTTGGTGGCCAAAGCTTAAAAGACATGGTTTGCTGTGCGGAGACGATTACTACTCTACATCGGAATCAGAACCCAATATAGCACTAAAAAATTACGCAATGGTAATCAATTCATGGTTTTCTGAAAAAGGATTTAATGTCAAATATGAAGGACAATTGCAATTTTGTGTGACAAAAAATTAATTGGCCGCATACATATAAGCTTGAAACTGGATATTTCTATCCTATTTCAATCACAATAAAGTAACCAACTGGAAAGTAGAATCATTACACATGCCAGTCCCCGACCTAAGTACTATATTTGACATCGCAATTTTTTTTTCCTCTTTACATTAAGTCAATGACAAACAATGTCAAAAGGACATACAAGAGAAAGATTAATAGATTGAGAAGACAGTTTTCTGCTTACAAGATTCAAAGATTATGGAGAGTATACAAGCGCGAAATTGAGAAAAAAAATACCGCATCTAATTTAATAAGACAGGTTTATCTTCAAAAGTTGTATGTTTTATTGTGATTGAAAGTCTATTGACTCGTTTGATATTATAGTTGGTGTAGTGAAAACAATGCTAATGTATATTTTTTTCGATGAAAAAACTTATTTGTGTGCATGAGCAACAACACTACACAGATGCTATATACTATTGCCCGCCCAATCAAAGTAACAACATACACTACAGAAAGTTCATAAAAACTCAGGACGATGTGTCCTTCTGTTTGTTATCTCTGCAAGACATCAACATGACGGTAGATATAGAGAAATACAAGACAAATGTTTATCGTCACGAATTGGGGTACAAGTCTTTTTTTTCGTATGGAAATAAGGTATTGTGCTTGGGATATTTCAAGCATTTTGAAACGGCTTGTTTGGCAAACAAACTTGTGCAAAATCATGCGTACCTAAGAACAAACTTTGCGGCACAGACTTATATTGAGAGTTTATATTTTTTGAATCATAATTCATCCTTTTCGACCTCTTCATCATCTTCTTGAGTATCGGTGTGTTCACTCAAATCGTCAGCTTCTGTCGATTGATCTTTTTTCTGTTGTTCATCGTAGCGTTCACTTTCTTTTTTCTTGAGTTCAAGTGCTTTATCCTTTGCACGCATGGCTTCTTCTTCGTTGTCTGAAATATGAATCGAATCAAAAGCAGTTCCTGCTTTGACCTGCCAGATTTCAAATCCGATTGCACCGAATGTGTAGTTACCAATATATTCATCGTCCTTGTAATCTGGATTGTCAATTAGTGGATGTTGCCATTCTCCTTTGTAGTCTGGGTTTGCAATTCTTTTCACCTTCCATTCGCCTTTGAACTCAGGATTGTCGATCATAGGAGCTTCCCATTCTCCATCCTCGTCTTCATTCCAATCGTCTGGTGTTTTCGCATCTGGATCATTTATTTGTGCAGGAATATCATCCCATCCTTCTGGTTTAAAGTCGCTGGGATCATCCATATAAGGGTCATCAACCCATTCAGTTGGCTTGAACACATCTGGATCCTTTATTGTTCTGGGTTGCAAAAAAGACCAGTCGGTGCGCAATTCACCAGTAGCTTCTTCCTTATCATTTACAAATAATGAATATGTTCCATTTTTGTTTAGTGCAAACATGTAATGATGAGTAAATTGATCAGATGAACACGCGACTGGTTTTTTTAGTTCAAGGTTGGTTTCATTGTAGCGCATTATGAAGTGAACTTTTTTCGTACTTCCGCATATATCCGGACCAAACATGATGTTGTACGGTGTTTCACTTTCTCCTCCTTTGATATTCTCTAATTGAACACCTGGTGGAAACAACTTGAGATATGCACCACCACAATCTATGTTTTGTTCGTTTTTAACGGTATATTGAACGAATAAATCTTTACCGGAGTTTGAAAATTCTTCAAAGTTTTTTGCGATCGTATAAAATCTGGCTGATGCATTTGTCATTAGAGCCATGCTTTCAACTTCGTCAGCAAAAAAAGATCCTTTTCCAGAAACGAAGTCTGCTGAATATTCACCTTTCCAGTAAGAATGAGTCCAATTTTCAATGCCGTTGTTAAAGTTTTCCTCGAATAGCACATTGCATATTACAAATAAATTCAGTAAATTAGATGACATTTATTTGAAGTTAATTTATGTTCAATTTGATTCGCTTTTAATGTAAGAAAGGGAAAGATACCAACGAGGTTGTTGATTGATTTTCTTCCAGTCGATCTCACAATTGTCGGTGAAGAAACGTGGCAAAAAAGTCCATACTTCATCAGCATCTGGTGCGACGCAAACTCCGCAAAGTGCAAATGGTGGAACTGCATGCAATTGAAATACACAGCGAATCACGTTATCTTTGCTGATGGAATAGCACATTGGAAAGTAATCGTAATCAGGAAAATACAGCAGATGGTCAATATCATGAGTTGTTTGTTTGCGGTTTGTATGTATGTATTTCCATTGATTCAGTACATCTCTCATCGATACAAAATCTATGATAGCTACGCTCCATTCACTATCATTGTCGTCATGGTGAGATATTTTGAAAGACGGTGGCAGTCTGGGCGGTAACATCATGTACGACATACTTAAGCACGCGCTAACTAAAAGCATTATTACACATCAATTATTTTTTGGCTCTACATACAATCTGATTCTACATACAATCTATGGGGGAGGTCCGCTATGTATCACAGTTTCGGTCAGATGCATCGTTTTGATGCAATTTGAAAGTGATGAGTACGAGGTAGATTGTTTACTGGTTGCTTCTGGTTAATTGGTGGTAATATCCTCTTCGAAATGCCACATATCTTGTGAATCTTTGCTATATTCGCTTGAATCTGCGAGTTTTGATTGATACCATCAAGACAATCAACAAAGTGTGTCTTCAAAAATCTAAATGTTTTTCGTTTCGAACGCCGCTTCGTTTTTGTTGTTGATTTCTCGACAACAATCTTTACATGACTGTCGATTTCCATACAAATGTGCACACAAGAGTTTTGCATTAACGTCGTGATGAATGCCAGTATGCTTCGAATGTTGTTGATATCAGAAAGAACGGATGTGTTGAAGAAGTCGAGGAAGGCATCAACAGATGCAAGTTTCTCTCGTGAGCTTGGATAGCGTAGAGTAAAGTCTCGTCTATTGTCTGAATACAAGACGACAAAGTCAAACAAGTCGTTCAATCCGTGGATAGGATCTGTCCACAAAGACTTCACCCGAATGCAGCCTTGATCTATTTGATCGTTCATACACTGCTTAATGTGTGAAAAGAAAGAGCTGTGTGAGTAGCCTTGGACATCGTCCTCACTACTTTCAAAGATGTTCATTTTTGCGAAAAAAAAATCGGCAAGGCCTGTCACTTTCGAAAAAAAATCGGTAAGATGCCTGTCACTTTTGCTTCACCAACATACATCAGCTTTGAGGGTGAGCGTGAAATGCTACCTTCGATTGGTGATATAATAGCAATTGAGTGGAGTAACGAGACTTGGCAGTCGAAGAAATGGACATCTATGTATATGGGGATTGTCATTGACACATCCGTTCAAGGTGAAAAACAAATTTGGCAAGTGTACTATCCGTCGAATGAACTCGTCAACTACTACGGTAAACATCCAGGGATGGTCATTTGGCAGAATCTTACTACGCTACATTGGAGATGGGCAGACCCATCAGATGCATGGGAATATAATACGTACTGTGAAATGAATCGGATGAACTATAAAAACTGTAATAAGTGTATGTCTAAGTAGGTATGTAGACATGATACTTTATGTTTGTGTTGACTCAATATGAAATGTGATGTCATCTGGCTTAGGACCAATTTTATCCTCTAGTTCACTTTCTAGTTTTTTACATAGACAATTTGTTTTTCTTTGGTATTTTTTGCGTTCATTTTTGAGATGTTTAATGTCAGGATTGTTGTTCCACATTTCTTTTTGTAGACGAACCCATTTTTTTTCCAATTCTTTTTCAACATCATTAAATGCTTTTCGTTCTTTTTTCAATTTTTCACGAATTCTTCCAAGTTTAGAATGTTTATTGATGGTTCGTGTTCGTTTTCGTTGATACTTTCTGACAAATCTATCATGTTCATCTGCAAGTTGCTCCAGATTTGTAAACATTTGCATTTCTTCTTCTGGTTTTGATGTAAGATCTGGATCTTTTGTACGACAAACTGGACATCTAGTGTCGTATTGAGCAGCTGCAAGCTCACATTTAGTATGTATTTTGTGTGCACAAATTGGCATATATAGTACATTATCTGTAGTACATATTGGATCTAAACAAATCGGACATAATTCTTCTTCCATTGTTATTGTCATTGTTATTGTAATAGAAAATTTTTCAAATAAGCATACGATTTTTTTCGATGCATTTATTTGTACCACAATTCGTATCTCAAAATCTGACCCCTTTACACGCAGTACAACATTTTCTGAACAATCATGAAACACTCGTAATCGGAGTGACTACCTATGTGTCTGGATTACTTTTACTTGAAATGCTTGAAAAAACTCGCAGCCGATATAATCTCCCGTCTTCTCTTCCCGTGAATAAGAAAGCGTTTACTGATGCTGATAAAAGCGTTCCATGGATTACGCCAAGTACAATGGACAGTTTTAAGACACCTTCCACATTAGAAAGTCTTAAAGTATCTGATCAATTGGTGGGTGTACGAGGTGGTGTAGTGCAACGCATAAGCGTAAAAAAAAGAGAAAATATTACGGGAATCAGTTGTCTTCATGATGAGTGGACTGCCTTTTATGATACAGATGTATATATCTTCAAGCAAAAATTATTGTAAGTGTTGAAAATTGACGACACAAATCATTTATTCATTTAAAAGATGATGAGAATGCGGATTCTATGTTAGAAAGCTTTATATCAGATTGGTTATGCGCATGTTGAATCATATTGTCTGCAATAGACATATGTAATTCATCACATCTTTGTTGAATCTTTATGTTGATATCATGTTCTAACCCGATACAACAAAACTTTGCGTAATCATTGTCTTTATGGTGCAAAGTTTTGAATGCACTTATAGGTGCTTTTATGAATGTATTATGTGGATTATGTGTTGTCATTTACATGGAATTTAAAAAAAAAAGAGGACACACAAGTGCAATTTTTTTTTATTTTTCATGCTTTCTGAGAAGGAATATTTAATGAGAAAAAAATGTCTACTATTAAATAATGATTACATCGGATTTTGATGGTGATATTGATCAATTAAAAGAACAAGTAGTAGGTTGCGGTATAATACCCGTGTCAATAGACAATGATGGAGAATTTGTCGTTCTTCTTGGTCAAGAGCGTTACATCAATCATTGGAGAGGTTCATTGAAGTGGTCTGCATTTGAAGGAGGAAGAAAATTTGATGAATCGGTTGAATTTAATGCTGCACGAGAATTCATAGAAGAAAGCATGGGTGTTTTATCTTTTACGGATCAAATGGAAAAAAATACAATTGAAGACATCATCAGCTATATAAATCAGAAAAAATACTTTTTACGAATTTTGTTGCGTATAGTGCACGAAAGCAATGGTGGACTACAAAACAGATATCAATTAACTTATGTCGTACATGTTCCCTATCAAAAGCAATGTCCGGAAAAATTTTCGATTTGTAGAAACGAGTTTATGGAATTTCACAACAAACTTCTTCAATTCCATAAAATTATGGAACAACTTCCCAATGAGCCACCATTTCTGCGCGAAGGTAGTATTGTGAAAGGCAATAAAGTAAAAGCAGTGATAGATGTGTCCGTTTTTAATAAGTATGACATTGTTGTTACATACTTAGAACAATGTGGCATAAAAAAATTTAGAAAGGAATTGAACAACAAGTCGGATGCTCTTTCTTTATATTTACGTTGGTATTCATCGCGTATACATCTAAACAATGAAATACCGTTACTAGAAAAAAGTGTAATAAATGCAATAAATGTAGAACGAAACTGTTTAGGATTTTTTGTGAATGCAAAACTGCATGAGGAATATTTTGAAAAACAGCAAATAAAGTGGTGGAAGCTTAGACATATAAAGGAAATGCTAAGCAATTGTGGAAACTTTCAAGGTGAATATTTTAGAGCCTATTTTATACCTGTGTTACAGAGAACCGTTTATGAAATTGACAAGTACAATAGACGGGAAAATGATTGTAAGCCAGAAGATCGAACTAATTGAACTATTTGCTTCACATGATAATGATGCTTTTGAATTCATATTTTTAAGTATATAACTAATATCTCTTGGATGTATATATGTAGATTGATAGTGTTCATGTTTTCGATGCAAGCATATGAATTTGTTTGGTTTTTTGCTATGTTGTATTTTGTTGACAACATTGTATTCATCATCGAAAATAAGAAATGCAATTTTTGGAAACAAGCGTGTTAAAACATTGATCTCGATTTCGTCTGCCCAGATGTAATTTGGTTTCGCGACTAGTCTTTTCAGCGTTTTAATTGTGTAGTTTTTCTGATGTATCGTATTATACAAATACAAATCGTCTGCATTGAGGCCCGCAGAAACTATTTGTCTCAATTCAATATGTGACATCATCCCACCAAGCTGATGTGAAGTAGCATGGTAGAAGCAATTTCCGTCTTTAGGTGTGGAAAAGAGCTTATATTGCACTCCTAGACAATCAAGCAATTTTGACATTTTTTTCTTCACAGTTTTTTTTTTCCTATTAACTAAGCAAGATAGAATGACATCAAGGATGCAAACAAGAATGCAAGCAAAAATGCAAAAAGACGAAGAAAATGAGAGTATACTAAAGAGATTACCGGAAGAAATAAGACGGATTGTGAATGGTTTGTTATATGAAAAAGACAACCGAAATCTTGCAAGCACGCAAACTTTTGAATATGCGCGAAGAAAAGATATTCCTGTGCGTGAAAGATACTGTATCAAAGAAATAAAAGACATTGGATATGAAACTCCATCAAATTATATTCCTAAAATTCCTATTATTCGCAATCAAAACTATTCACAACAAAATGCATTGGTGAAGGCAATACTTATAAGAGCACTCGAATCCCAAACATTATTTTTTGATATAAATAGACAAAATTTTCAATATTTTTTGACTAACTTTCGTACAGCATTGATATGTGTTTTGAAAAATATTAACAAGATTAAAATTTTATCAAATCAATCTGGGACAAATGTTAATGTTCATGATTTAGCTTGGATAATTCGTACAATAAATGATAACAATTTTGAAACTACACTTGATCTTATGGACTTGCCAGATAATTACTTTATTTACAACCTAAATAGTCAATATGGTCAAGAACTAAGATTACCACAAGTATGTAAAATAATTGTTCTTTGTAAGCCTTCAATATTTAAGCAATGGTCAGAAACCAAAGTTTTAGATACATTTGAAGAAGATCCTGATGTAGCAAGTACATCAAGTAATATTCAAGGACGAACAAAACAAATTGCAAGAACGAATCAAGGTGGTAGAAGAAAACAGACTGCTCGAAAAAGCGCAAAAACAAAAAAAACTACGAGTTAGTTAGTGAATTTTATTATATTCATGAGATGTATACCCAATATTGTTTTAGTTAGTGAATTTTATTATACTCATGTATATAAGATGTATACCCAATATTGTTTTGTCACGTGGTTGGACGATATGGATGCAACTACAGCACAACCAGTAAAACCAGTATCGTCAGCTAGTCATTTGGAAATACTAAGCATACAAGGAGGATCTACAAACATGGCTTTGAAAATGGCCGAAGCTTATCCAACAAGTCAGATTGGTATTATGGTAGCAGGAAATAGTGGCAGACCTGGTGGAGCATGTGGTCACATGAGTGAAACTGGACAACCTTTTGTAGACGGTCTTCATCATCATTCAACTCAAGAAGAAGATGTTGTCGCAAATTGGCTTTTGAGTCATCAACAATTGGAAGGCACTGATCCGAGTAGGTTATTTTCCAATACGATTGGTGGGAAACGTCGATGGGGTATGACACATCCCGACTGGACAAGTCACAAGAAATCTGAATTGTTTTACACCGTGCAGAAAAAAGATTATCGTAATGCACCTCCTGCTGCTTATCTTGATGCATGGCATGTGAACAATTGTATTGTCTGCGAAAAAACATCGAATGGTTATAACTTCGACAACAATACACGGTGTAGTTTGGTCTTCGTTGCCGGACCCTTAGCAAATGGAAATCATAATTTGTATCCACCAAGGAACAAAGGAGATTACGCATCAACGCAATACCGTACGTTCAATCGAATTGCACAGAACAACTATGAACATTTTATTCAATCGGTTGAAGAGACATTTTATGCAGCCTTGTTAGCAATGGCGATGAAAGGAGATACTATTGCAATTTTATGTCATGTATCGGGTGGAATTTACGCTGGACAATGGCGTACGAGATACGGGGACAACGCACCAAATTTGAATGAACTTATCAAGGTTGTTAACAATGCTTGTAGCCGAATATTTAATGGAAGGCCGCTTGGGTGTTACTTTGAACGAATCATATTTTCAAAATATATACCCCCGTCAATTTCGCAACCTGCAATCAAACCGAAACCTGCACCCAAACCTAAACCTGCTCCAAAACCTAAACCTGCACTCAAACCTAAACCTGCTCCAAAACCTAAACCTGCACCCAAACCTAAACCTGCTCCAAAACCTAAACCTGCACCCAAACCTAAACCTGCACCCAAACCCAGTAAAGTGATAAGTAAGAAAAAACCTAAAAAATATAAATAAGTATAGCAAACAATGCACGAGGTAAGTCATTTGCGGACCCATACTTTACACATTATGATTGAGCAGGGCGTTAATCCCGCGCTCTCATTTGCGCTTTCGCAACTTTTGCGATTAAAACATTTGGGTGTTCCAAAACACGAATTGGAAAATTTCGATGTTTTTCGTGATTTGTACATGAAGGAAATATGGCATGAGGTATTAAAAGCCTACTAAATCAAATTTCATTCATGTTTGGGATGGTATCGGAATACCTATCACGAAATAAAGGAATAGAACATATTTTATCCACATTTTCACTTGTTGCATTGTTACAAAATGTTGTAAACATTTCTCTGTAATGCTTTATTGTAATGTGTGCATGAGGTTGAACACCAAACGATTCGTCAAAAATTTGTTCAGTTGAATTCATGGTAGTATTCTCATCTTCTTGTGTAGATGTTTTTCTCAATTGAGAAAATACTTGACAAGGAACTTTATTCATTCTATCTTTGGTACAGTACCATGTCATCATTTCATTACGATATCTGAATAACTCACCTTTATTGAACATTTGTTTTTCATCCTTGGAAATCCCAGGTAAACCTTTATTCGGATTAGTAAATAGAGAAAATACATATAGTGGAAATAATGTGTTCATTTATGATAAATAATAATAAACACGGTTAAAATTGAACGCATGAGCATATTGTTAAATGTTTCCGTTTTCAAAAGTATTGAGCTGAATTGCGATATTTGCGTGCGAAACTGAGCCATATTTTGCTATGCATTCTCTGGTATCAGGTGTCTGAGATAGACCGGACAGTGCGTGTGAATCCGGCACTTCATTTTTCACTCCTACAGAGGCGTAAAAGTCATGCAACAAGTGACGATTTTTCGTTTTGCTCGATTGACGTAATCCTCGTGGGTGTTGCGCTCTTTGCGCAACACATTTTCCAGGATGTAAGCATTTCAATTTTTTCTGATTTAACATTGCGGATATACCCTCTGGCGTTTCGTCTGAAATTATTATGTTAGCATATATAGATTCACAAAAGCAAAAATCAGGATTACAAACTAAAGCTGCTACTGGCGAATGATTTTTTGCGATTGACATGGGTTTATAAGAAATTACGAGCTTACCATCTTGTATTTTTTCTATGACAGCAAACATGTTTTCGTTTTGCGTGTTTAATTCATTTGTTATAACGCATGGAGGACTCTTTTTAACATAGGAAATTAGAATTTCATCCCAATTCTGTATCATACAAGCGGATCGAATACACATTGTATATTTTTCATGTCCATATAAATGATTTATGCACAATTCCCGTGCTAATCTTAATGTTTCAGCTTTTCTACTTGAAGTCGTAAATACTTTTACGCGATTTCTAATTTGTTGCGGAATGTTTTCTATCATACTTTCTTGTTCGTCGTCTATGAATTCGACAACACCGACAAAAATTCGGTCGGGACACTTGGCATTATCAAAATAATTTTGAATATTCTTGACCCACTTTGGATCTTTGTATGATATACACGATACAAAAATACTTTCTTGTAAATTTTCGGGTGAAATTGTTTTCAACGAGTCGAATTTGCTGAGTACTTTTAGAACGATAACTTGAATGATTGCAATGCATAAAATTATAATGCTGAATGAGAACATTTGTTTCAATCAATATTTTTTCAAAAGTTTTGACGCTAACATGACTGCCTGTCATATGCTTCTTGTCATCTCGTAAGTGATTGGTTCTACAACTTTTCGTGCGAAGACATGCGTCCACTTGACATTATCGAATGCATTTTCTATGTCTCTGACTATTTGCCATCCATTTGTTATGTGCAACAGAAAATATACACTGCTTTTGAAGTTAATAATATAATTTATTGATGTATCTGATTTGGTTTGTTTTGTGTCAGCAAACTTGCAGGTCTATTTGCAATAAGAAAAGCTACGCACATTGTCATAAACACAACAAATGAAAAATCTGTGTGGTTTTGTTGTTGCAATTGTCCAAATCCAGCATCCTCGGGTGTATCAAAACATTGAGTTGCTGTACATACAGTAGATCGTTGTATTGCATCCAAAATTTGTTGAATAGATGGGCCTCTCTCTATGCATTCGCACATAAGTTGCCAGAACATTTTTTCATTGCAACATTTTTTTTTTCAAATTTCAAATGCTTCTTCATTTATGTGACGATATAAGAAACGAAATAATTGCAAATATAAAAAACATACGTGATATTATACATTTAAAAAATACATGCAAATTATTGAATACTCACGATATCGATAAATTAAAAAATTCGAATGTAGCAAAAAAATATAAAGTTCCCATATTACGAGATGTATTCGACAAGCCTCTTTATTTCTACAATGATAAAATATATCGTCTTGGTCAACCTCATACAGAAGTATATTCGTTCCAGATAGGTTACAATGACATGGATGTTCGAATTTGTGAGATTGATTATTGTAGAATATACGTTGAAATGAGTGCAGCTACAAAAGATATGTTGTACAAGCTGTTACAGAATTTCTCACAACATAGTCGTGGTATTATAAACATTGATGCGCACGATTTCAATAAATTTTACTTTGACAAATATACTACACTGTATGAGAAGCGTTTTAACACCTTTCAAAGTTATAATTTCCAAAATGTTGTCGCTTACAATATTCACAACAATCTAAAAAAATATGCTTTTTTGATTGCATCTATTCATGTGGAGAAGAATGAAAAATCACTATTCAATTCAATAAGAATGTTAGTTCATTCGTGTGTTCTTATACCAAAATGAGATTGTCTCTTTCATTTTTTTTCTTTTTGCTCTGCAAAATATACAGTAGGTTTTATTGTTATTTCGAAAATACGGAAGTAGCATTACATACTGGTTCGTTTTGTTTTCGAAGAACTGATTCGTTGTAGAATTAAACAAATATGTCTCGTCGTCAATGTAATCGCATCCAGTATACCCTTTTACCTCCTTAATCGTACTTGATTTCGGTTGATCGATCTCAATTGTGTATCCGTATTCGCTGGACATTATATTATTATCAATCCACCATGTCGTCTTAGTGCCAAACTTCAACAGTGGTTTCTCTTGTAAGCTAAGAAGTGTTTGCTGACAACAATCACAGTGCAGACAAGCCTTATCTGAAACAGAATTATTAATAATATGTATGATATCGATCGGTAATCCGAGTTTCAAAAAAATACATTCCATTTGTTTGAGCACTGTAAAATATTTTCTCAACATACGCGTAAGCTTGAAGTGCGAAGAATATTTTTTTTGGTATAAAGAAATGTTGCGTACATTGATGATTTTACTGTTTACAAATTATACACTACAGCAATCGTGTTTTCAAGAATATAATTTAATAAATATTCAGTTGCCAATGCCTTCAATAGTTTACACGGTTTCACATTTTGATTTTCCGGTCGTTGGTGTATCTGCTATGAACAATGGTACGACAAGCGCATGTGCGGATACCGTTGATTCTTACAATTGCAACGGTTTGATCGCTCAATATTTATCTGTGAACACGACGGTGTCAGCACTTGATGTGATGCAGTATCATAGCGGTATATACATCGAAGGATATCCCTTGCCACCTTCAAGTCCACCATCTCTTCCTCCACCGTCTCCACCACCGTCTCCGCCACCGTTGTCTCCTCCTCCATTTTCTCCACCACCTTCTCCTCCGCCTCACATTGAGATATTTGTTCAAGACGAGTTGTTGGATCCATATTTCCCAGAAGGCATACCACAATCCAACGAGTCAAATGTTTCTTTGTGGGCGTTTTTCGATTACAATATTCAATTTGTTGGATTGCATCCTATGTTTGAATATGACAATGTCACATGGATTGACGAATCGTTAGATACATGTGCAAACTTTTCGGTGGATCGATATGGATCAGACTTTACACTCAATGGTACTTTGGATGCAACGAAAAGTATGCCAGTGCGTTTACCAAATGGGACATTTTCAATGTGTTTGGAGCAAAATCTCACACGGGTGACCCAAACTAGAATCGATTTTCTAATGGATCTTAATGTTACACTACCTCCATCCTTGTTACATTCTCCGCATCGAAGATTAGCATATGTCAGTATGCCGCACGTCACGATTGAGTCGGTGATCGCGCCTCCGCCTCCTCCATTGTCTCCTCCTCCATTACCTCCTCCTCCATCACCTCCTCCTCCATCACCTCCTCCTCCGTCACCTCCTTCTCCATCACCTCCTCCTCCATCACCTCCTCCTCCATCAACTCCTCCTCCATCACCTCCTCCTCCATCAACTCCTCCTCCATCCCCTTCTCCACCGTTGATACCATCGCCCTCACCGTCTGCTCCCACAACTGCTTTCCAATGTTATTCGAATGTAACCGGAACCCCTGTACTATCATCGTACAAGAATGACGGATCAGCATTAGCTTTGTCAGATGTGTTGACACTCCTGTATCGCATGTTGGGCACCGCTTCACCTAATGTAAATGTTTGGAATTTATCTATGATGGACTTTTGTGGAGATTGGAATTATGATGGTGTGATATCTCTACCCGATGTGTTGGAAATATTGTATTACATGTTGGGATCAAAGACATTACTGTATCCACAAAATACAGTTGTATATCCTCGAAGTGTCATCTAAAAAATAGATGTTCAAGTAAAAATAATGTCGGCTGGGAATGTATCTTTGTCAGCAGTTGGCTTTATGTGTAATACAGTTACACTAGTCAATCTTACTTTTTCTCAACAAACAGATCTACGAGGATTCGCGATGACCCATACGATTACAGGTGCATCGTTTTCTAGCACAACTGGTGCGGCTGTAATAACAGATTACTACAGTAGCGGCGGTGCTTACTGCAATGTATTGTCTCAATTAGCATTGGATGGTGCAACCATTTCGAGCGGACTTATTACTACTCTTCCAACAAGTTTAGCTACTCTTGATGCAATCACTCCAGGGGGCAATAATGCGTTTGCAGTTGCATATAATACTGACGCTAGTATGCCACATCAAGTTTACTTAATTCTTGATCAGGAACCGACTTCATTTTCGCTTGATGGCATACAGGTAGCATTTAGTTACGCCGGTTCATTATATAATTATCCCGGAGTTCATTTCACATACTCCTTCTACACTCCACCGTACGACCCATGTGCAACTTGTGTTGCTTCCTGCTCATTGGTGGGAAGCGTGTGTATGACCGATTCACCGGCTTGCCCAGACGGTTGCTCCCTAGGGTTTGACGGCAAATGTTATGGCCCAACTTGTTCGGGTGTAGCACCTAGCCAACAAGTATGTCTTACCACTCCGAGTTGCCCAGCCGGTTGCGGCCTAGCCGGGGACGGCGTATGTTATGGCCCAGATTGTCCGGGTGGTGTAGCACCAAGTGGACAACCGTGCACTATATTACAACCTTCATCGCCACCTGCACCTGCCGCACCATCACCAGTTCCGAATCCGCCACCTCCGTCACCATCCGCACCACCATTACCGAATCCGCCACCGCCTGAGTCACCCCCACCACCTCCAAGTCCCTCGCCACCCCCACCATCTTCACCACCTGTACCCAGCTTGCCTCCGTCTCCCAACAGCCCTCCACCCTCACCACCCTCACCACCCCCACCTTCATTCCCTCCGTCCCCACCACCTCCGCCACCACCATCACCTTCGCCACCTCCTCCACCACCGCCTTCGCCTTTCCCACCACCTCCGGTTTCTCCGCCTCCAAGCCCACCCCCACCTACCTCACCCCCTCCGCCTCCACCATCTCCAAGTCCTCCTCCGCCTTCTCCATTGCCTCCTCAGACTCCGCCGCCGGTAACACCACCACCACCGTCCCCGTCTCCACCTTCTCCGTCACCTCCTCCCCCCTATCCACCGCCCCCTAGTCCAGAATCACCACCTCCACCACCTCCTTCACCATCTCCACCACCTCCTCCTCCTCCTTCACCAACTCCGCCACCACCGTCGCCTTCACCTCTGCCACCACCACCTCCTCCCCCCTCACCATTTCCACCATCACCATCTCCTCCTCCACCTGCTCCACCATCACCATCTCCTCCTCCACCTACTCCACCACCACCGTCGCCTTCACCTCTATCACCACCACCTCCTCCCCCATCGCCATCTCCACCATCACCATCTCCTCCTCCACCTACTCCACCACCGCCGTCGCCTTCACCCCTGTCGCCACCACCTCCTCCGCCTCCTCCGCCATCACCATCTCCACCATTACCGTCTCCCCCATCACCATCACCCCCACCTCCAAATCCGTCGCCACCAACCACACCAATCATCAGCCCCGAACCGACGCCGCCTCCTCCACCTCTACCGAAACCCCCCGAGCCTTCTCCACCTCCTCCAGCATTTCCCAACTTGCAATTCGGTGGTGGTGGTGTTACTCCTTCCCCTTCCGTAAGCGCATCACCACCAAGTCCTCCTCAAGTTATGTATCAAGTCGTGAGCATTGATCTTGCTGCCCCACTGCTTGCAACATTTTCACCTACACTAAACTGCATTGAACCAGGTACTCATTATGTATTCAATTTTACGGGAGTACCTTTTCATTGGTATTTGCCTGCCAATTATCAATATCACGGTTCAAATATGATAGAATTTACGACACCAGAGAATCCGACAGAAGATTTTATCGCTTATGGAATAGATAATGAATTGAATAATGCGCATCTATATTATTGTGATCATCTGCCACCTCCTTCGCCACCATCGACACCCAGTTTATCGCCTCCCAGTTTGTCAACGACACTCGCAGATAGCTCATCATCAACGGTGACTTCCGGTACTCGAATATCTGTCTTGTATCAAATAGATGATGTACAATATGCACAAGGATTGTTAGGTTGTTCATTTCATACAACGGTTCAAAACTATAGTGCATCTGTTACACTAACAAAACTAATTCACTAAATATTGTCGAAAAAAAAGACTTATTTTTTTTGTAGTCGTTACATAAAATGAAATGGATGTATTTATTTCTTCAGTTAAATTCTCCTCCACCAGTGCGTTCTTTGTATCATTCACAAATACATTTTCCGATCATTGGTTCGCAACACATTATGCTTCAAATCAATAGTCAAAAAAAAGCTCATATTGAATTAAAGGGAATTTTGAACATTCAGGATGACATAGAATACACATATGCAAATGGTAATTTCGAATTTAATTTCTCGTCTAAATTACAAAAGTTTTTAGACAAATACCATTGTCACATAGAAAATGCGTCGTATGATAAAGAAAATGATATCGCATCTGTGAGCATCAAAGTTCGTCCAATACGCTATCATCACCGGGTTCAGTTACTTCGAGTTAAGGGCAAACGGTCTGCTTTGCATTCTAGAAGCTGACGTGACGATCTGCAGAAAGTGCCGATTAATAGTAACGCAAACACAATGATTGCACTGAAAGTCCATGGCTGATTCCAAGATGCTTGAAAACTAGATGGCAATCCCGCACTTGTCATTTTGTTCTGTCGCATTCTTTTTTTTTTGGACGACTTAAACAAAGATGCATGTTCATGTTCCGATGATAGAAAGTAATGTTTATAAGGATTTGCATACGAGAAAAAATCCCGAAAAATTTGATCCTTTGCTTAAGACATATCTGGGGATTTTGTATAAAAACTTGAAATCACTTAAGAGTGTTGCATACAAGTCAATTGATAGTATTCATAAATACAAAGATGATTTTTTAAGACATGTAACTCCTTTAGACAAGTGTCCAGAGAGACCGATGGTACACATTGACGAGGTAGACGATAATGAATGTATCGAAAAAACTAAAATGTTTTGTGAAACGGACGATAATTGTAAAATATGTGATGTGACGCAATTGTCTGTACCGTCATCCTATAAACAAGCGTTGGATGACGATACGATATTCAGAATAGGGGATTCATGCTTTGCAAATACAATCTCAACAAAATCAAACATCTGTCCGGTGTTTTCGCCTTTTTTACCCCCAAGTTCAAAAACTGTTCCTTTCATAGCTGTTTTGAAAAAAGACTGTTTTTACGACATCAAAACTGATTCAGGTAGCTTTTTTGTGTATGCAACAACAATAGCACCCGATGAGACATACAATATTCATCTAAAAGTCATAGAAACTTTATCGGACGAATATTCCAAATTTGATGGCGAACCAAGAGCGTTTAATGGAGACCTTTCACAAATCAATTTTGATGATGACGCAGAAATAAATATTTACGATGTCAACGATTATCGGGGGCCTTGCATTCTACAGGATATTTTCAATTTAAGATCTAATAATAGTAAATGTGTTGTAGATTACAATACACTCAAGCTTGAAAAAAAAGAGAACCCGTATGCTTTCATGAACAAAAGTGACTTGATCGGTAAGAGTGTGTTTGAAATCGAATCTACATTACTTCCTGCAGACTGTCCATCTGACAAATGCTGGGCATTCAAATTGGACGAGACGACATGGACTTTAATACCAGATACAGATGGTGAGGAAGAAGAAGAAGCTGCAAATATCATCAAAATTGTTAGTGATCAATTTATGGGATACAAATTATTTGAAAACAGACTGGTTTTCGAAGACACATACGCCAGTGACGTAGACGGTATAAAAATGCGATGTGGAATCGGAGCTTACATGCGTGGTCATGTTGGTCTTTCAAAAAACTTTGTCAAGATTCATCGTGAACTATTTTTGCATGAGTTAGATGTATTGAAAGGAGAATCCTCAACGAGAGATGCATCTAAGCCAACTGCAAGCAATTTATACTATCGGTCGTTGCATCCAGAAGATGACATGAATGAAGATATGACTAAAGATTTAGAAGTGTTGCAGTATGGTAAAGACCACGAAATAGATGGGCTTGCTACTTTGCAACGTTTACTTCAAATGAAAAATACAGATTACAAAGTTGTAAGTAATACAAATTTTTATTATGACGACACTCTTAAAATTGGTGGCACACCGGATGGTTTTGTGATTGACAGTGCAGATAATGTAATCGGAGTGGTAGAAATTAAGTGTCATATGTCCACTAGGACTCGATTAGAAACAAGGATACCGTTTCGCGTTCGTGTACAAGCAGCGATTCATCAAAGTATTATGAAGAATAAAACAGGAGCAGCAGACATTACAAGTTACATTGTATTCTGGAATGCAAATGAATCCCGTATTTTCGAAACGGAAGATTCACTTGTTGCAAATATAGATTCAGAAATTCCCAAAATATTGGAGAGTATTGAGGATGGTGTGCCATATGAAAACTGGGACGAAACTGAAACTGAAAGTAAGGTGTATACATTAAATTCATGCGAAGTTTTGTCTTCGACAAAAGAATTTTCATGTGACGATTTATCCCTTTCATCTGCAAATAAGCAAAATGTGAGATTACTTAATGAGAATGAAGATTTCGTCCGACTTGAATATGGAAAACAACAATCCGCAACATTTTCAAAATTACCGTTTTCTTTGTTGCAGAAGTATTTCAAAGATTTGACTGACACTTCCATGATTCAAGTATTTACTAAATTAAGAGAAAAAGGCTTCGAATTATTGTCTATGTCATTTGAAGATATTACAGGAAATGGAAACTCTTACATACTAGGTCAAGAAGAGACAAAAGACGACGAGGAAGACGTGCTGGAAATTTCGGATTCAATGACAGTAAATGATGAAAATAATTTTCGAATTTTCGCACCCCCGCTTTTCAAAGACCAAGAAGAATTTGACCAATGGATTGCAGAAAGTGAGGATATTGATGTACTTGATAAAAAATACAAAGTGTACAAGAATGCAGACTATGTAGAAATATACAAAGACGGAGAAATATATTGTTGTCCAATTACTGATAATTCAATAACTGAAGGAGAAATACAAAAAAATACCGATGTTTTCCAACTTTCAAGTGGTGACGGCGGTGATGTTAAGGTACAGGTTAAGGTACAGAATTGTGTGATACTGGAAGATGGTTTTCTTGTTCATTTCTTTGATGCAGAATCACAGCTAAAAGAGCATATTCAGGGAGAACAAAAATATGATTTAAAATATTGGGTAAAACTATTTTACTTGTTGTCTTTGCAGAGACAAGATCATTTGAAATTGAGTTTCAGTAAAACTAAAGTATTGGACAAATCGAATGTAGTCTCTAAAATTGTGCGTGCATTCAATTTGAACAAAAACAAGTTCAAATATTTAAGTACTTTCATGGAATCCGTTACCCCAGAAAATGTCAAGATCTTGCAAAGTATTATAAGAAATGTGGATATACAAATTGAAGATAGTATAGTATTACAGAGATTAAAGCAGTCAAATTAAAGTAATTGAAAAAAAGAGGATATGCAGATTAATCAAATGATAATGATTGGTGCATTGGTTTTATCTGCCAAGATATGGTATGATGTAAACGAGTTATTAAAGTATCAAATTCGTATGCAAACATATTTGAAAGTTGCATCATCAGTGGTCAGTGCGATGACTATATTGCACAAAGAAATACAGTAGGTGCTGTTCACATCATTTTTCATCGAGAAGGGCTTTATATTGCTCGAAAACCTAATGAAATGTTGTGTTTACACTAACAAAGTTAATGCTTGACATATGAGCAATATGTTTCTGTCACGTATGCCTTTCTGCATCATTGGTAACATCAAAAACGTTATCCGATAAAGAATAATTATGATTGACATCAGTCCAATTATCAGTGTCATCATTTAAACATTGAACTTTTTTTATTTGTTGCTGAAAGGAGTCGAACCTTCATCTTTGTGATTGACACACAACACTATGCCATTAAGCTACAGCAACTTTTTTTACATTTATTATTTTTCTGGAGGTGGTGGGGCTTCTTCTTCGTCACTGTCGTCTAATGTAAAATTCATTGCGTGTAATGCTTTTGTGAAATGAGCTTTTGACAACGATATGAGTGGATGAATGTCTTCCACGCAAGATGCGATTTCAAGTTGTTGTCTAAATTCTGGATTGTTGTATTGATCATGTAAACGATATGATGCAGCTCGTCGTATTATTTCACATAGATCAGATCCAGATGCTTTCGTTGTGTTTTGTGCAACCCATTTTAGCATTGCATCACTTATGTTTTCACCTTTGACTTTGAGTTTTAATATTTCAAATCTTTCTTCTTCATTTGGCAAATCGACTTTGTAAACTTTTGGTAATCGGCGACGCAATGCAGCATCTAAAGATGAAATATTATTTGTAGTTCCGATTACAAATATAGAATCGTCGTCTTTCGTACCCATTCCATCTAATTGACTTAGAAATTCAGTTTTCATTCCATATGATCCACTTTGGTCTGTTTCAGTACGATGTCGCATAAATCCGTCAATTTCATCAAAGAAAATGATGCACGGTTGCAGTTTACGTGCTAATGAAAATGCAGCTTGTATGAGTCGATTGCTTTCACCAAAATATTTGTTTTCTAACGAAGATAATGTTAATGAGATGAATGGTACATTTGCTTCGGCAGCTATAGCACGTGCTAACATGGTTTTACCTGTTCCCGGAGGACCGTATAGCAATATTCCGCGACTTGGTCGTAGTGCATGGGCGTTTGAACTGAAGAATATATTTGAGTGTTGCAAAGGCAATAAAACATTTACACGAATATCTTCTTTTATGTCTCCCAAGCCTCCAATGTTATCTATTCTATCTGATATATGTTGAACATCCACTACAGATTGTAAAACTTGTTTCTCGTAGTTATTCATTCTTTTTACTTTTTTATTTGATGATGAGATGAAGTCGGGAAGAGATTCAGTGATAGATCCAGCTAACAAATTGAAAACAATACCAATTATGGAAGTAATCAACGCCATAATGAATGTAATTACCATACGTTTGATAAAGGTCCAATATTTTTGTTCCATTTAAAGTATTCAAATATTTTAAGATGATCGGTTTCCACACCTTTGACGATGTTTTACATAAAAGGTTCCATGTGTTTCCCTGTGTTGAATTTTTTTTATGGTAATAGGGAAAAATGAAAGAAATGAATCTAAACAAAGCGGACACAAACCATCGAACCGCCATTGCTCTGGACATCTATCGGGAACAAGATGCAATGCATCTTTTTTCAAACAAATCGTGCACAGTTCAGGAAGTGGTGGAATTTTGAACATTTTTTTAGCATATGTTTTTTTTAGCAATCGTATAATTTTGTTTCTTGTTTTTGTCCTTTCAATACTTCACATCCCGATGAATTTTTTGTGCGTAAATACGGATCTTTTTTGACTGATTCGTTTATCATATCCGAATACATAGAATTCAATAGTTTGGCACGAGAAGCTGGCGTTTGATAAGTGTTTATTGTTTTACTATATGTTCTTTCGTCCAGCTTTCGTTGCATTCCTTTCATCGTATAATCTTCGGATCGCATAGAAGACGTGGGTGGTTGTTGATTTACATCAATGCCTTTTTCAGTTTTTTCGGTATTTATTCTGGGATTTGGAGTTTTTTTAAGTTCAGTATCGCTGACTAATTGTGCTGATACTTTCGCAGAAAATGAGTCATTGCTTGGCGAGTTGAAAGTGAATGCCATCAACATACCAATAATTATAATAATTATAACATATTCTTTACATTTTAAGCTGAACATTGCGAAGACAGCTAACACAATTAGTATTGTCAATTCAGGGGTCATTTTCATAATATAATATTTTATTTTTGTTTAGTCTTGATCCTAAAATATACACGAGTTTTTACATATGATTAATTTTCATGTGTTTGAAATGTATTTAATACATGGTTATTTGGGAACGAAAATTAAAAAAAATGACATGAAAAAAGTATGAACATCCAGATAACATATTTATTGAAATTATTTACGATTATTGTTGTTACCATTACAATGTTGAATGTAGATGACATCTCGACTTCATCTACCGGATTAACTGTAGAACAACTCAGGGCGATTTTAAGTCTTCAAACGAACGAATCGAGTGTATTGTTTTCAATCGGTGAAGACAATATCGATTGTTCACATTGTACTTATCATGGGAGTCATTATGACGGCATAAGTCAAATATGTGAAAACACACATGATTATAATAGTGATAATGATAATGATAATACATTTATACCATGTAGCGATGCAGTTAGCAATATTACATTGGATCTTAGTCATCTTGAGCCTAACTCACAAGCTTACAATGTTACTGCACCATTACAGAATTTGTCATGTTACGAGTTTAAATATTATTTAAACTCTTTTGGACGCGAACTTTGCAATCGTCGACCATTTTCTTTTCGCCGTTCATGTGGAGCACTTTCAAATGACCATTATTTCCTAGAAGATGATCCTTATCAACATTTTTCAGAGTATAACTGGATGCAAATACGACATCAGTGTCGTGCAACATGTTTCTGTGATTACAATTATTGTGAAAGATTGACGTTTGAAAATAGTTTTACAAATGAATATGATTGGTATTGTCCCACACAGTTTAAACCCCAAATTGGTAATACATGTGATGAGATTATACGAACTGAGAATCCCTGTGATTCTTCACTTTTCAATAATCCAGGTTTAAATTTATGTTTCACACCTGACCTTTTACCAAATACAGAAGTACAGCAACATTGTGCAAGATCCTGTACGATATTGGTACATACTCTAAACATTTCATCTCCTCCACTATCACCTCCGCAATTACCCCCACCCCCATCTCCACCCGCAAGTCCCCCAGGATGTCAACTGGGAACTTGTTTAAATAGATCAAATGTCAGACCGGGCTATTACTATATCGATTATGATGCCTCTTGTATGTATTCACTTCCTGGTGGTATTAATCAAACATGTCCGGGAATACCCGACACGATGGGAAAAGGAAATGGTCAGTGTCTTGACGGAACTCGTCAATTATGTTTTTGCATAGATGGCTGTACACCATCACCTCCTCCTGGTGCATCTGCCCCTTACTCAGATCTTTTTACCAACAGGGAAACGGTAATGAATCGTATGTGTAATAATTCATTTTATGTAGATAACTCTCGTATTACACCAAACCGTCATAACCATAATTCACCACAAGAAGAAGAAGTAAACGAGAAGGCAGGAATATTTCAACTCACTGGTTCCGAGAGACAAAAGCTTCTTCTGCTCGGTGAGGATGTTGACCAACCTGTTATACGTTGTAGTGAGATTCTTCGTGAATTAGAACAGCTTGAAATGACACTATCAGACTTTTTGGAAGAGCACCCAGAATGTGGTGTTACCACGGCAGAGTGTACTCCGACTAATAGAACCTGTTATACAACACACACATATCAAGAAACGATTCAAAGCGATTTTAGCATCAGAGTCGGTAATCAAACTTGTACTTCTGTGTGTAGTTCTTTTGGAGAAACTTGTGTCACACCAAGTAGTACTGGCATCACTGCAGCTGATATGCAATGTCGTGTTTCAACAGAACAAACATGGGGAGGACAGATATTAGTGACACACGAAAACCTAGGAACATGGCCTCTCGATTTCCCTTTTGCCTACTTGGGAACCAGTAATCTTAGGTGTCAAATGAGTTCTGGTTTAAGCTGGATCAGCGGTTTACCGGTTTATTTTAGGGATAATAACTATGTTTATTCGAGTAGCAATACTGATTGGGGATCATGTGATGAAATTAAAACTTTTCCCCACCATCAAAGAGTATGTATCTGTCAAAAAATAACTCCTTCTACCTGTTATCACGAAGTCGATCCAACAGATTTTTTGGGTGTCATTCAATCTGATCCTCTATATTTTACATGTTCAACATCCGATTTATCCACTGAAGGGTTTGAAAGAAATATACCTCCGTCACCATATCCACCTCCTCCACCTCCGCGTCCTTCACCGCCTCCGCCCAATTCGCCACCTGGAATACCACGCGACCAACCACAAGCGCCTCCGCCGCCGCCTCATCCTCCGCCCTTGCCACCACCACCAAATATACCTTCAAGGTCTTGTAGAATTTGTCAAAACGACTGCGGAGACTCTTATGCAAATCCAGATTTTGATAGTGATGGGGAATGTGATGACGGCGGTCCAGGTGCAGAAGCGAGTATATGCCCAGTCGGAACAGAATGTACTGATTGTGGAAACAGAAGTTGTATAAATGAAATAATAGATAGAAACATGCCTCGACCATCAAATCAATTAGGTTGTCAAGATCATCAATGCATGGATATTGAATCTTCCGAAGAGTGTAATATGGCTGCAACAGAGTTTGGGTACGAATATTACGGTTCAATAGATGACTTTATGACAAATTATACAGCATTTCATTGTCTAGGAATCGGCATTTTTTGTATTGAAGGAAATATTCTTAACAATGTGAGGTTGGCTCACCCGGGGTTTGCTTCGTTGCAAAGCATTTCATGGAATGAAAGTTCTTTTGAAGGATTTGCTGCATATTGCGCAGCTCTTGGAAATTCGCTTTCAGGAGAATATAATACCACGGCATACCGAGGAAGATGCCCTGCTTCGTATTCCGCAAGCAGATGTCTAGGATGTCGTACTGATCCTCTCCAACACGAAGGAAAGACAAAATCACAAATGCTAAGAGGATGTTTCTTATGTAATTCAAACTGTCATCCAATATTGCATAACAAGTTCGTATGGAATGACCGTGAATTAAATACTACTGGAAGTGACAATAACGAATGTGGTGTAAATTATGCAAATTGTATTTGTACATGTCCAGTAAATCCGCAAGGATTGTCAGGAAATTTTAGATATGGATTAACGAATAAAAGGTTTACACCGATTCGTGGGACATGAATAAATCATGGATTGCACCCAATTCTTGGGACATGAATAAATAATGGATTGTACATAAATTGTTTACATGATTGTGCAGCATGTATTTTTTCTGACTTTTATCTCGATTTCGTTCTCTTTTATAATTTCTTTGCGGAATAAATCCTGACACATTTTTACAGTCATTTGTCTACTTGTGTCGGGTATTGTATTGTAAATCAAAGAGTATTTATGTATTAGAGCGCGCTTTGCGTCATCTGTAAGGTTTTCTGTTTGTATCGTGTAGAAAAATGACGGCGTTTTGGATTGGAGGTCGTTGACATTATACTTTATCACAGTTTCATAATTACTTTTCGGATTTTTTATCTTGTTGTATTCTTGTTCATAAGCTTTTTTGTTTTGATCACGACTTTTCAAAAGAAAAATGCTCCATTTCTCATTAATTTTGGAATTTTTTGCGTGTGTTTCTTTTTGTTTATTCCATTCGTCTCTCTCATGTTGCCATTTTTTTTGGCGTTGTTCTGGACTCAATATGGATGCATCAGAAACCTTGTCAATTAGTGAACCAAGATCTACTAAAGATTTCACAAATGTTACATTGAATTGAATGTCTTTCAAAATGTTTATATTCTTGTAGTTGATTTCTTGTCCATTTACGACGCAAATGTAGACATAACACAACTCTTTATATATTTGTTTAGCTTCGTTGTTTGTTGTTCTACATAGCTTTTCATACAACAAATCACGAGTTTCATTATCAATAATTCCGTTGGCATACTTTTGAACATTTTGTAATGTATCTTGAAAACTCATTTATTTATATTCTTTTCAAGATACATATTTTTTTTAGTTATGAAATGCCACAAAAAAAATACTTTGAAGTATAAATGTCAAAGTCATTGTTGCTTATATTTGGCTTGTTTGGCTTATTTGCAAAAGTCAAAGCGGATCTATACGGGGCATTCATTGCTGATCTGCTTCACGCTTCGGAATATAATTCTGAAAATTATTTTGTGTTTGATATACATGCATTTTCTTCGAACACTAGTTTGAATGACTATGTTACGAATCTTAATGAGGATAGTGTTAGCATTGATGCTATTACAATGTACATCCATCCTGCCAAGTTTGCAACAATAAGTACGAACTATAGTGTTGCGTTTTCTTCAGATAGAACGGTTGCTATTATATATTCAGTAAATGGAATTAATACAAATGAAATCGCACGAACATTTGTATATGTAAATTCAACAGATAATAGTTGGATTGAAAATTTAGCACAAACTCGATTAGAAAAAGTAACTGGTCAAAATGTGATTGACATTGATTGGCAAAACAGCAGCAATCTTATTTTCCGAGATGGTCTATATCCAAACTATACTGAGTGCAATCTTCAAGTTCAATCGTTTGATTCAATAAATACGATTTCATTGTCTACTCAATACTTCAGTGATTACACTCCATCAAATGATGTAAACCTCATACAAAATGCGACAACAAACAAGTATATTTTATACAATACATCTAATTTTGACGCAACTTTCACAAATCCGATTATATACGATTTTGTAAATGGAAACATAACTACACAGAGCAGCACTTTAGCGTATGGATCAAACTGCGAGTCACTTAGAAATATGACAGGTTCTTCCACTTGCGTGGATGTCGATTCGATGAGTCCTGAATTCATGAATGCTACAATAAGTTGTGCAGATTTGAATGCCTTGACTTCTTCATCAGAAATTTCAAATTACTGTTCGGGTAGTCAAAACACAATAAACTGGAACGCAACATCGATGTGTTGTCGTTGTGGTGGTGGTGCGATAACATTGGATACGATGATTCAATCTAACTTAGGAGAACTTATTCGTACAAATGTTATTGGACTAAGTAAAGTAACAGATGAAGACATAGTTGTTAATGATGGTGAAAATTATGCGAATCTTTTCATAGTTGACTTTCATTCTACATTTGTCAATATGACCTGTGATAATTTCACGAATGATTCAAACGATTTTTACGGTGGTCAAAGTTTGCATGATGTTCTACAAAAACAATTTTCAAATATTCTTTCAACAGCGCGATTTACATTTTCAACTACATATTTACCTTCATGTAACATAAAGATTACTTTCTTGCAACAAAACAAAAATATGGCAAAAGAAACATACAATATATTAAATCGACTTGTGCCAATCGTTGAGTCACAATCAATCGATTTGATAGAAGTACATTCTGTACCGACTTACCAATATTCGATCAACGCATCTTCTCTCAATGATGCATACAGTCAGAGAACACCAACTTCTGACACATGTTCATTCCAACATAGTGTATTTGCGACATGATCGACATTAATCTTTCTTCCGTTGTCTTGGACCTCCTCTGTCCAATGACAGTTTGCTTATGACTTTCGTTTGTTCTGTTGTGGATTTAAAATCAATTTCAATTTTTTTACATAAAGCGGTCCAAAAATCTGGACCTAAATTGTAAGTGCCATTATATTCTCTTGATAAACCGTGTTGATCTAAAACATGAACAACAGCATTTTCAATCATTGGAACAACTTTACGAATTCCGACCGATACTGCTTTTTCCTTTTCTTTGCAACGCAAATAGTACACCCACTCGTTTTCTCCATGCATCATGTGAACTCGCGTTGTCATGTTCGAAGGATCTGTTGCTTTTAATGCTTCTTTAACAGTGTTTTCCACAGATTTCTGAGCGTCGATCGATTCTTTTTTTTGTGAAGATTGCTTTTGACGAAGATTGCTCAATTCTTTCTTTGCTTGCAACATATCTTTTGCCAATTGCATGGTGTCGTCGGATATTTCTTGTTTTAAGTCTCTTTGATAGCCTCTTTCACGATTTGTTGATATGCATAAAGACTGTCTATCACCTGCATTTTTTTCTCGTTCTTCTTTCATGCTGTTTTGTACTAGAGAAATGACCATTTTAGGTAGGTCATGTTGGTATTTTTCAGCGATTTGACTCAAGTGTTCTCTACTTACATTTTGAAATATACTTACAATGTGATCCATTGTAATGTTTATATTTGGAAGCACTGGTTTCATTCTAAAGTAAAATGGTTCTGCATTGTCTCCATCGTATACTTCGATGCAACTAATATTTTTGTTGCTTAATTCATCAGAAAGTAATGATCGACATGTTTTTATTCGTTCATTAAGAATTTTTTTTTGTTCTTCGTTTTCTTTATTAATTTTATTGATTTCTGCTTGAGCCTTACAGTATGTAGCGACGCTTTGTTTGGCAGACATTTATTTAAATACAGAAAATAAAAAAAAATAACAAACCAATCACATAAGTTCATATGTTTGTGTTTCATGTCTAATAAAGTATGCGCGAATACATAGAATAATAATTAAGACGAGAATGAAGTAATACAATCGATCATGTTTTAGCAATGAATCTATAAAAGGGTATCCCTTTGTCAAATCGTCTAAAAAGTTTTGTATAGATGAAATTATGCAGGGTATTATATTATCAATCGTTACTCTGTGTATATCACAATCGCACATTTTCTAAAGGTTGTACAAATAAAAAAATGCATGTTGAATTTAATGTTATCTATTGAAAATTTGAAGAGATACCATGCCAAAATAATAATTAAAAAACATGTGAAAATTTTGATGGCATCTTCATTTTTTAAATCTTTACATGAGGTTGCTCGAAATCCAAATGCACGGGTTTTAAATGCATTTTCTCAAGAATTGTCACATTCGGTTGAGGCTTTTGATCAACATAATACCGGAACATGTTGGTTGCAATCTGGACTTACATACTTGAGTATAATGGCAAAAAAAAAGAATATAGATTTTACTCCGTCTGCAACTTATTTAATGTTATTTGACAAATTGGAAAAAGCTGCTGTATTTCTGAGCAGAATGTGCAAGTATAGTGACAAAGAGACTATACGATTCTTATTAAATGAGCCTATACAGGACGGTGGTACTTGGCCGATGTTTGTATTTCTGGTGACTAAATATGGTATTGTATCAAATGAGTCATATCCTCTTACTTTTCAAGGCAAAAATACAAAAAGTTTGAATAAAATATTGAAATCATATCTGCGTAGAGCAAGTATAAACATTACTATGGAAAAGATACCAATGCATTTGGAAAAAGTCTTCGAGATACTTATGATTTCTTTTTCATTACCACCTGATCATTTTTCTATTATGCAAAACAATGAAATTGTTTTCAACGGTACTCCTTTGCAATTTGTACAAAAGTTAGATATGGGTTTAGAGCGATATATATCCTTAGTTGATGCTCCTGATAGGAGAAGGATCACTTATATAAACTTTGCAACAAACGATTACACAAATGAAGAGCAACATGTATTTCACGTGTGTGAATTGCAGACAATAAAAAAAGCATGTAAACTTGCAATAATGAGTGACATGCCTGTGTGGTTTACAGCAGATGTGCATGAAGATGTTGATTTCGAGCGGAATATAATGGAAATTGATTGTGTCGATGTTGACAATATTTTCGACACAAACATAAAACTTTCCAAAGCTCAGAAAATGAAATGCAGAAGTTTACTGCCTTGTCATGCAATGTTGATGGTTGGTGTTCATTGTGACGAAGTCGGAAATCCTGTAAGGTGGAAGGTTCAAAATTCGTATGGACAGAAAAAAGCCTTCCTTGCTATGAGTGATGAATGGTTTACAGAACATGTTTTTGAAATTGTTGTTCCCTATGAATCTGCACTCTTGACAAGAGATCATGATAAAATTCAGTATTTAAGACCATGGGATATTTTATCTACAGTTGCCTGACATCTTTGTTTAAGAAAGTACAAAACAAAACTATTGCAGCATCAATGGGTTCTGTATTATGTGGAGCATCTTCAATTTTGCTTCCTGTGATTTTTGTGCTTTTTGTTTATATGGATTTTTGTCTAGAACTTCTTCGTGCCGTGGATGCAAACCATGTAGAGGAGTCTGCTTCAACGCATGCTGCAAGAATTGTATTTGATTTGCCGTAAACCCGTGCCACAAAAAAAAACAACTCATCAAACTCTATGAAAGAATGAGAAACATTTCGCTTGCGCATATAAGACATAAGTTGCTTAGCGGTCATCTTTTCTACATTTTTGGCTTTGCAGATTGTATTTGATGAATTCATGCTTCCGAAAAAAAAGTGTATCCGGTCAATTTATTCAATTTTTTTTAAATGCATACATGAATACAATGGGAGAATGTCCTATATGCATAGAAAAAGTAACACCCTCTAAAAGAACTGTTTGCCCATACTGTAATTATACAACATGTAACAAGTGTGTGCAAACGTATCTTACCAGTTCTGCAGACGACCCAAACTGTATGAACTGCAAACGCTTGTGGGATCGCGAAATTCTTGTGCAATTACTTCCTAAAACATTCGTCAACAATGATTTCAAAAAACATAGAGAAAACATGCTCCTTGAACGAGAAACTGCAATGATGCCAGCAACACAAACACATGTAAATCAAGAAATACAAAGAAGAAAAAATGTGAAACTACTGACAGAGCTGCAAAATGAACGTTTGAAGCTAAAACGTAAGCTAGCAGAAATAAACAATGCATGCTTTCATGTACAACGAAATCTAAACCCACCACTGGAAACAGAAAAAAGAACTTTTATTCACAGATGTTCTAACAATGGTTGTAAAGGTTTTTTGTCAACACAATGGAAATGCAACATTTGCTCTAAATATACTTGTAGTGAATGCAACATGTTGAAAGGAGATGAAAGAGACACTGAACATGTATGTAAAGAAGAAGACAAAGAAACCATGAAGCTTTTACGTGCCGAATGTAAAAAATGTCCCTCATGTGCTCAATATATTTACAAATTGGAAGGTTGTGATCAAATGTGGTGCACCAGCTGTCATACTGCATTTAGTTGGCGCACCGGTATGATTGTGAATGGGACGATTCATAACCCACATTACTACGAATTTCAAAGAAATCGTGGTACAATTCAAAGAGCAATAGGAGATATTCCTTGTGGAGGCATGCCTACGATACGGGAACTTCAAATTGCATTACTTTCTCATAACAAAACACTGAAATATGAAATACTTTTGAAGCTTCATCGTGTAATTTTACACATTGAACATGTGGAACTTCCAAGAGTTGCATATGCTGTTCATGAAAATAATAATGTCGATTTACGTGTCAAATTTATGATGAATGAAATATCTACAGATAATTTCAAAGTAAAAATTCAACAACGTGAAAAAGCTGCACAAAAAAAGAGAGATTTGGGGTTGATTTACAATATGTTTATTACCACAGTCAGTGACTATTTTCGAGAAATGATATTTGAAAAAACGATTAATCCCTATTTTGATCACATCAAAGAACTTATCTTGTATACAAACAATTGTCTTTGTACAATATCGAAAAGATATGAATGTATTGTGAATGTAATCACTCATGACATCAAGATGGTAGCGGTTAATCACAAAACATTCTCAAATATAAGACCTGTAAATGTATGAGACAACAGAAACCAGTTCAGCGTCTCTTCCATTTTTTTTTTCATAAATTAAATGACAAGTAGGGCAGAGCTGAAATTTGCCAACGGACACAGATCTAAAGGAGATAACAGGACAAAGATAAAACCATCTTCAACTCGCACACCTAAGGTAATAGAATCATCTAGTGTAACATCAAATACAGTTGACACACCAAACGAATTCGAAATCGTGCAAACAAGAAAACCACCAAATCTTTACGATGACTTATCGAATTCATTTCATAATGTGCCCGAAATTTCACATCCCGTAAGTACACCACATGCTGTCGTCACAACTACAACAACGGATGAAAATGTAGAATCAAATGACATTACACACGAAAATGTGATTACACTTGATAATTGCATTCAAAACACAAGATCGATCATCTCTGTTTGTTACCATTGTCTGATCATTATATTACTAATCATGATTTTAATTGCAATATGGTTTAGAAATTAAGTTTCACATAAGTAAAGCGTTACGCAAGATATTTTCACATTCTGCACTTAAATTGTCTATTTCATCGCGTTCACAATCAATTGCAGTAATCAAAACATCAGAATTTTTCGATCGACGCGCCTCTATGCACATCTGTTTAGAACGTGTAAGAATAGAATTATAAATTCTGTTAAGCTGGAATTGCGATCCAGAAGGCGCTTCTTTTTTTTCAATCTGATCATATAGAATCAAAAACAATTCAACCTCACTTTTTAGAAGATCGAATTGATGGTTTTGCTCTAAATTCTTGAATTTATCCAAAATGAATGAAAAATTGGAGTTTTTTAAATAGTCAGATTCCCCCGATCGTTCGATTGGTCTATTTTTCCACATAAAGTAACCAGCACCAATTGTAGCAGCAATTCCAACTTCAGTCAAAACTGATTGCAAAGTCGTCTGCATTTTTGTTTATAAACTTTTTCAACATACATGTTTCAACGCTGAATAAATTTTTACATTACAGTTGTTGAATTATATCGGAAGATGATGATTCTGTGTCAGTCATGTCAGTAAAAGAATTGTCTATTTCGGAATTGTCGTATTCTAATTTATTTTTACCGTGGTCAATCATTAGTTCCCGAATATTTCGCTTCGTTAAACGGACATTCTTGAGTAATCCGGGAATATAATTGTAATATTTTTCAAGCATGTTCGGATTTGTTCGGCTTTGCTGCTTCATGTAACCTCCCATGTTTTCCCAAAAGAGAGTGACGGACATTAGTAACAATTTTGGTGTAAGTTCAATAACATGTTGTGTAAAGTTTGCACCCACTCCTAATATCCCTGCAGTTGCCGCATCTGAGACAGCCGCTATACTCAAGTCGAGCAACATTTTTATGCGATTGAGTCGACTACGTCCAAATTCAAGGAACATATCAATTTTAATATCGGGATCTATTCCTGGAATATCAAATTTGATCCACGGTTTATCTTTTTCATATTGTTTTAGTTTTTTGCATGCGTATGTGATCATGTGCAAAATGAAAAAGCGAACCAATGGACTTTTTGTGGATTTTTTTGTATACTCGACGAGAAAATTACTGGTTTTTTCGATCGACTCTAATTCTTTGTTCAGTTTGCTCGTGTAGCTTTCGGAAGACAATTGCTTCAACATAGATAATGCACTTAGTTTGCCTTTAGCAGATTGCCATAATTTTCCTCTATATTCGAGAGTCAATGCGTTTTCATATGCTTTCATCTTTATTTGCACATGCAAAAAGTTTTGCGTCGTGTTGATAATATTCGCTAATTCGCTTGCTTATTGGTAAGCATATAAATTTGGTGGGTATCCTGGAAATGAACAACATCCGAAAATACTTTTACATGGACGATTTAAAATGATTCTGTTATTATACTTGTGTTTATGGTTGCGACATTTCGCAACCGGATACTTGAATGTTTCATTTTTAGAAAAAACAAGAGCTTTGGGGTGACTCTTGTGTATGAATGCTGCATCTCCAAAAGAACCAGCATATAAATATCCTGTTTTAAATAATAGTTGACATAGTCTAGGAGAGGGACGCTCTATTGTCATAGTACTAATTATATTTGACCAGTCATACTCGTCAGATAAAATATCTTCTTCTGCACCTTCTACATCAAGACTTAAGTAATCAATTCTGGTCAAATTAAGTTCTTTTACAATAGATAAAAGTGTATGAGGCATTACTACATATCTGTTTTCACTGTTTTCTGAATTATCATATTTTTTGTTGATGATTCCTCCCATTTCTCCATTATAGGTGAAATTAATATACTCTTTTGTTTTAGATACCACTGCATGAAGTACCTTACATGAGCGATTTTTCTTCAAAATTCGAATACATTCATAATTTGCATCAATACAGACGCCCTTCCAACCCATTTGTTCTAAAGGATATGTGTTTGATTGGTGAATTGGATGATTTGCGGCTAGATCCATGAAAGTAAGAGTATCGAACCTTTCCGTAAAAACTTGTTTAATCCATTTATATTGAGCTGTTGGTTGATAAGTCTTCACAAAATCATTCGAAGAACACTTCATTTAGTATATGCTAAAAATTTTTAATTGATTTCACGCAGAACAATTGAAAATTCAATTAGTTTCTATTCGTTGAATCTTGCAATGGTTGTGTCTTTTTATTCTTACTTTCTTCCATTATTTGTTCCATAAAAGTAGGCGACGATTTTCCCATTTGTTTTTCAAATAAAAGCATTGTTTTATTGAAGTCCGTTTCTGCATCTTCATTTTCAGGATATTCATGGAAGCTGAAACAAGATTTTTTACCATGCATATTGATGAATGGGAAAAGAGTCAGGTTTTTCACAGCTTAACGGAAAACGAATAAAATACTTTGATTGTATATTAGATGGTATGTTTATGGTCTTTGGATATCGTATAGGTCCCCAATTGATTTGTAACTTAGAATTAGACATATTTGCTGAAGTAGAAACACAAAGAGATTTAAATGACACATTATGTAATTTGCTTGCAAGTATGCACTCATTTGCTATTGGTATGTTATTCAAATGCTGACTTTCATAAAAACCGTCAAAATAAAAGTTCATGACATCTCGACTCATAATCGCAAATTGATCACTCAAACATTTCGATTTTTTTGAACAACTCGCGCCCTTGGGATTATTAAAATCATGCTGCGAATTCATGCAGTGAGTTGTAAATATTACATTTTGTTTTGCTTTCCAGTTTGAATCGGTGGACCATTGAAAATAATAAAATCCGTCGGTTCGAAGTCGTATAATCCATTCGAATCGTTTCCTAATTTTGATTTCGTACTTTGTAATCATGAAGGCACACTGTTTTAATGTTCTAGAATATGCAGCATATTTGAGTAAAAGTTCTTGTTTGGTCAAGTCTTCCTTGAAAAGTGTTATTTTGTCGTCCCATGCATTATCATTCCATATAATCGAATCAAATTTTTCATATCCTGCCAAAAACAGTTTCGCTTCGTACTTTTCACGTAATTGTTTGTGCAAAAATTTTATATGTTCGAAACCGTGTGTCATCGTTCGTTGTGGGCCCGAAACACAAATAGCTATCATGTATGTTGATTACAAAATGCTTTTTAAAAATAAGCAGAATAAACGTACTCTATATCCGAAGCAGCTCGTTTTGAAAAAAAAAAACAAAAATGGGACCAAGAGTTGATAAAACTCAAAAATGTGGCTTTATGGGGTGCAATTTACCGATGATGCACAGCGGAATGCATAATACCAGTTGTGTTGCAATTAAACGCGATAGAAAAAAGCAAGAGACTAATCCGTATGTTACAAAAGAAGCAATATTAAGGTCATCTCTATCTATCTCTAGAAATGATGAGCTCATTTCACATAATGACATAAAGTATCAATTAATACTTGGTCGACTACATGTATTACAGAAACAAATAACAGATCTTATACATGCAATAGAGTAATACGAGTGATCCGCTCAGACATAAATCTTTCAAATGATTTCAGATGTTGTCTTCATGACGAATGACGTAAGATGACATATGTTATGATTCATAAATCATAGCATACTTTCAGCTTATGCTCATCCTTTGGGACCACATGTTGACTGTGCTTTTTTCAGCGTGTGTATGTGTTTGTATTGATCTTTGTGATTTGGTAATTCAAAAAAGCTTGTGAAAAACTTGTTTAAAATATTAAACAGTGTTTCAAAGATGTGTCTCATGTAAGTTTTGTTCGGTTGTCTTACAACCATTACACTACGAAAGCATTTTTTTTTGTCTTGTGTTTGGTCTTTGTTGTACAGACGATTCAATCTTACGAGTTCTGGATTTCGATACGGACATGTATATATTACTGTGAATATCCAAATGTACTGGTAGTTTTGCAAGAAGGCCTCCGAAAGAAACACATGAAACATTGTTTGTACTGTAATATACCTGTCCGAACATTACATATGGTGCATCTAATTTGTTTTCTGATAGATTTATTTTTATTTTATCGCCGATTTGTAAGTCTACAAGTGTCGAGTAAATATCAAAAACATAATCAGAGTTTGTAGATATTCGTGCAATACAATCATTTAGTTGCTCAACATTTGTAATGTTTAGTAATGTCATTAATTCTTGATTTTTTTTTCATAAACTGATGATTAAATTATATAAGAAAATAAATGGTCAACAACTTGTTGAGTAGTGTACATGAAAGTAAAAAAGGAAGAAAGGTCAGTGTACTAAAGAACAAGAACTTTCGGAGTATGTCCACCCGAAAGAAAATTGTGGACAAGATGTCTAAAAGAACATTCAGAAGTGCGAGAAAGACGTCGTTCAAACAGAAATCAAGAAACATGAAAGTAAAGTGGTCCCCAGATGTGAAGCAAATTCAAAGATCTGCTTGTCATAAGGTCAAATCTTTCAAAAGTACTAGTGTTTACATGAAGGTAAATAATTACAAAACAGAAAAATATATTGGTACATTAGAAGCAAAGTATGCTGATCACAGAAGAAATTTCAGTGGTCTTATATTATCCTTAATCAAAGGAAGCAAACAAATATTTCGATGTAAAGTTAATATTAAAAAATCACGCATAGAAGAAGTAAGAACATTAAGCGAGCAATTTAAAGTACCGGGAAATATCAGATTGAGACTTTTATTTAAATTTGGACATGTAAAATGGACACATAAAGGAACATGCGAACAGGTTACACGTACATCAAGAACAAGAGGTTTCGATCTTTCTTGGCTTGAACACCGACAAGAAATTTACACTTCAAGAACGGGTAATTGAAGATTTTCTATTCTCATGCAATACAATTTTAACATGTCTGGCACATAGAATCGAGTAAGTTCCCATGTTGTGTTCCAGTCTAACTTATACTTGTACTTTATTATTGCTGCGATTTCACGCATAACATCTTGAATGATTCTGCCGTACATTGAATTTTTGTGTATGTAATCAACAATGATCAATTCGTCTGCGATTACTTTGGGGTTGTCCAAATAATCGGGTATATTTCCGCATGCATAATTATACGTTAAAATACTGTCATCTCTGGGTTCCATGTTGTGTTGACGCTGATAGCGCTTTACATCTTGCATGCGTTCAAGTTGATCTGGCGTCATGTCTTCAAAGTGGGTTTGTATGTTGAAGGTCATATTTTATTTTCTACATTTTTTTTTAAAACTGATGATTACAGAAGATGATTATCAGGATGGGAAATCCGACATGTATGAAGAACGCGTTATGACATCTGCAATAAACAACATGAGCGTTGCTGATGTTCGTAAATCTCTTGCAATGATGCGAAAAAACTGGGCGCGTCATTCTTGTGTGCAACCGTTTTTTCCATCCAAAATATTGACGAATGATCTCATGGTATCAGAGTTTGCATTCAAATTTGTGATGGGTCATCATCACAAACGACATTCTAAATCTTAACATACAGGATACATGTATGCGGAATGCATGTGATAGGGGTCGAACGACTGCTGCTGCGAGTTCTGAGGTTGTTGCGACACATGCATGTGCTGTTTATGCATGTGCTGTTGATTGTGTGGAGGTGACTGCATCATATGAGGCTGCATCATGTGGGGCTGCATCATATGAGGCTGCATCATATGAGGCTGCATATGAGGAGGTGGCATGGGATGAGGTGACATTGACCATTGATACGGAGGGAATTGATCGATGAATGAACTTTCAGTAACTCGTTTCACCTGTTGAATCTCAACGAAGTTTGATTTTGCTTCAAGTAGATTTTCAAGTTTCTCCAATCTGTCCGCGACATTCAAAGAAGCAGATTTGTCCGGCGTTTCCAAAGCATTAGAAGTGCTTGTTTCGGCGCTTGTTTCGGAGCTTGTTTCGGTGCTTGTTTCGGTGCTTGTTTCGGTCCTCGTTGCAGTAGTTGCAGCGAGTGAGTCTGTACATGTAGCCGCTTCAGATGTTGAAGGTTTGACTGTCCAAGTGTGCACCGATCTGGTATTTTTAGGTGCGTGCTTTGTGTGCAATGATGTTTCTGATGCAAGCAGTTCTTCGCAGATGATTTTCTCGCGAATTGAAGCGTCCATCGCTGTCCGTTCAAGTGTCAGAACCTGCTGATGTACAGAAGCAAGTTTTGCGTCTGATTCTCGCGTGTTCATCTTTTCATGATTCAAACGTTGCTCCAGTTGCTCATGTATCAAACTCATATTCTTGAGTTGATATTTCAAATCTGAAGTCATAATATCATTCTCATTTTGCAACACAAACAGTTGTGCAATTTGTTCGTCTTTTGTGTTCACTTCAGACACCAAAGATGTGATTCTCTGGTTGAAAGTTTTTTCCAAAGAGTTCTTCTCTTGCTTAAAGTCTTGTTTAAGTTTTTGTTTCTCTGTCTTTAGGTTTTGCACAAGATTGGATGCATCACTTTTCAATCTTGTGTTTTCTGCTTGTACTTTTTGCATATCTTTTGCCAAATCCACATTTTTCTTGCAAAGAGTTGCGTTTTGTTTCTGTGACATACTCAAATCGGATCTCATCTGATGAGCTTCTTCTCGCACCTTCTTCAGTGTGCACCAGTTTTTATGGAGTCCAGTGACTGCATTGTAAGCTGGAAAAAAGAAAGAGCAAGAACACGAAGTACAGTCGTCACAAAGAAGACGTTTGCATTTGACACATGGACTGCATCGATTAGTAGTAATCATAAACGAATCGATTGGTTTGCAACACGCACAGCATATTGTGTCATCAACGATGTTCAATTCTAAGCCATCTTCGATGCATCGTTCGCCAAATAGAACATGAACAGTAAACATCTCGATTGCTTCATTCGTATTTTCTTTGCAAAATTTTCCAATTGTTGAAACCGCCTCGTGCATATTCTTTCGTCGTGTGCTTGATGTAAGCAAAGATGTCGGGGATGAGTTTGTTGCAAATGAGGTGTCCTCCGCAAGTACGCACATAAAACCGAGTCCAGAGAGAGATAGCATTCTATTTGAAGCTTCTATCATTCCAATCAAAGAAGTTGAGCACTCTTCACAAAAAAGTCGTGCTTCCTTCAATGCTTCGGTCATAACGTGTGCAATTGCTTTACGGTCGGCAGAATTTGGATCGAACATTGTCACATAATGATCGATGCTTGGAGCAAATGTGCTCAAAAGTTTTGATGATGAGGTAGCTTTGTCGTAAAATGAGATTGCCATTTCACATGACATCACCGTCAACAGCTTGCATCGGAAAGAAAATATGTCATCGACATAGCCAAACTCCGAAGAATGAATATCAAATAAAGCGTGCAATGACTTCATAGATTTAATATAGTGCTCCTGGGTGAGTTTAGTATCAGGATGTAATATATTGATACCACATGTAGTGCTGTTACCGTCAACCGCAAAAACGGAAAGAGGAGCCATAAACTTAGAGCCAGACTTTTTTTCTTTCTTAGATGAATCGACGTTCAAAACCCAAGAAATCCAGGCTTTGTTATCTTTTCTGTGATTTGTGTACATGTGTTCATTGATCAGTCGCATATGATTATGCGAATTAGGTTCTGTCGTGTTAGGCAGAACACGAGAAAGAATCAAGCGCATTTTTTTCCGAAATTTTTATTGAAGAAATTTTTCGATCAATGGCGAAAGAAACTCGTAACCAACGCAGAAGTAGACGTCGAAGAGAGACAAAGGATGAACGAGAGACTTATGCAAAAATGAAACGAAAAGAAAAAGTTATAGAGACAAAGTCAAAAGCGACATGTACTTTTGTTTTCGTTTATTGGAATTTCGAGTCTATGGTTGGTTATGTTTATAATCACCCTAGATTTGCATCCGGTTCAAGTGTTACAACAGCAAGAGTTGTAAGAAACCAATACGAGTTCGCAGATGAAGGTTTGTGGGTGGTTGAAACACTCAACACTGTATTTAATGTTGTTCGTATGTCTGATGCATGGGAAAATGTTGGAGCGGGAAATCCGCGCAGACGATTGGTGTACAAATTATGGCCTAAAATGATATTCATTGGAATGTTGCGTCGCATCATGTTCAATCCGGGAAATAGTGGCATGTTACAAGCAATGGAAAATTTTGAAAAATTGTCATTGTCGTGTGGATCTTGATGTACCCGTGATTAGAACAAGCAATTTGCGTATGTTGATGTGGATTGTACTTGCGATTGATGTCGTAGTGTGTTCGGATCGATTTCGATTTCGTTGCCTATTTCTGTATAAATATCGTCGTGCTTGATGAATCCTGTGTCGTCGATAAACAGGTGTTGAAGTGTTTAATTCATCATTCCATCTAGGTACACTTATGCTCTGTGTTTCCGTTTCCGTTTGTGTTGCTATTTTTTTGTCTGCAATTTTTGTTCTACAAATTGGACAAATTATAGTGTATTCAAGTGTTTTTAACAGACAAGTGAGATGAAATGTGTGATTGCACGATGTAAAACATACATTCTTCTTTTCGATTGTCATTAAGCAAATTGCACAAATTTCGTCAGTGCCTGCTTCAAGTGACATTTATAGTATAGAATCTTAATTTGATAAACACTCCAAAGCAATCCATCTCCACGGTGGCACTTTCTTGTTCTTGTCATCGAAATCGATCTTGATTTGGTCTTTTCCGTTTATGCCTCCCGGTTTTCGGCTTACGATTGTGCCAGAATATACACTACCTTTCCATTTGAATTGAATATGTTTATGTTCTTTATTGTTTGATTCATTTGACAATTCTTGCCTTGTGCAGTAGGTGTCGCTTGTCGGCGACTGCAGCATTGTAAGTCGTGTGCACCGAGTATGACGTATTGTCGCGTCAGCGACGCGCGAGCTGACTAAAGTATGCGAGTCTTGTATGGATTTATGCATTGACGTCAAATCTGTCTGTGTCGATGTTACTGCACTTGCGTCGGACTGCATGATGAAAAATGGAACATTTCTTTTTTTCCAATAATGTAAATGTGTTTTGCCGTATTTGTAGTATTTTCGATAAGCAAATATTGAATTCTTCTTCTTATACTCGTCCGGCATTGCTTGTGGAGGTTCGGTCCACGTATGTACTTCAAACCCAGGAGGCACGTTGTCTCCTAGTTCATTCAAAATAGACTGACATTTGTGAATTTTTCCATATCGAAATGTATATTCTTTACACAGTTCTTTGCCCAAGGTACATAACCAAACATAATTGGGTCTGCTTGTACGTGCCCATATTGCGCACGGGTGATTCTTGTGTGTGAGTCGGTATGAAGGTTTGTAAATGGAGTGTGTTGGATCTTTCATATGCCAAACAGAACATAGTAGTTGACAAGTTTCTAGAATCATTTTGATCACGTGCTTATCGCAATGTAGTATGGCACATTTTGAAGGCCTACGGTGTAGAAAAAAAATATTCATCGAAAAAAAATTAAAATGATGCAGATTCTTTTAGCAGGTGCATGTTTTGCATCGATAATGTTACCTTCCAGTCCTGTTGCAACAGGTATTCAAGTAGTTATTATTACTGTTTCCGTTAGTAGTATTTTCTGGTTGCATACACTTCCAAGTTTTTGGGCTCATGTGACACCATCCATTATCGTTTGCAAAGCCGCTTTATCTATTTCCGATCGCAGATATCCACTAGTCATACAACGACCTTTTGCGATTATTCTCATTGTATCTCTTTTATTACTTCTTGTGTTTGAAATATACTTTGCACAATTGAAAACACTGCATTCTATTGCGCATATTAATGTTTTCTTACCTTTCGCATTATTGGTTTTTAATGCTGGATTTTTTACTAAAGAGTCATCTGAGTTTTGTCGAAGTATTATCGATAACGGATGCTTGATCACAATTGGTTTAATACTTTTGTATCATGAACATGATCCTAGAAAAATAGCATTTGTCTGGCACCAAACAATTGGAATTTTACTGATTGCTATATCAGGCATTCAACTGAATTATTCGTCCATTTCATACGATAAATCTGCTAATATGTCAGCATTAAAACACTTTATTGTATGGTCATACATGTGTCTTTCAGTTCATTTACTTTTAATGACATTAGCATTATATATGTATGAAGAAGACAACCAACAAAAAGGATTTCACGATTGGTTTTACATATATCCAAATGAAAATGAAAGTATTTGCGTGTATATGAGTTATTCGGTACTAATCAGCGCTGTTATCACAAGCTGCAAAATTCATAATTCATCAAAGTATATCGATGTGAACTCTTAAAAAATTTCTTTTCAATATATAATGATTGACTTTGAGCTCGTAGCTTTTTTATTTCCACTATTTGGAATGTTTCCGTCTACAATTGCTGTCTATTTTAATGAGATTTTAACAATAAAGTTGGAACAGCCATTTGCAACATATACGAATGTGTGTTATATGACTGGTGCCGTCGGTCTTTTCTTACTTCCATGTTTTTCGGGAAATTCTAATCCATATGAAACATCAGTAACAGAAATTTTGCTGCTTTTATTGGGTGTAGCCAGTTTTGTATTTCACTCACATGATTCTCCATCAGACAGTTGGCCATCTGTGTTGGACAGACTGAATATGTATGTGTTGTTAGTATTTTTATCTTTGCATGTTTTCGCGGGTGTAATATCTACCTATCTGAAACGACCACTTAGAGACAACAGTATTGCAAAAATAATAATTCTTGTTCTCCAATCTACACTGATTATTCTTGTGTTTTTCTATCAGCAGTATATAGATGCAAATTTTCTATTTTTAATTACAGGAACACTCATCTTCATTGGTAATTGTACGACAAGATGGTTATATGGAATGCAACGTAATTTTTCTAAATTTGATATATTAATTGGAATCGCAACGCAATCTTTCTTGATGTTGTCCGCATTTCTCATGTTAAGACATGCAGATATTCATCCAAATTCATATGATTTTTCGCATGGATGTTGGCATATACTAACATCAATAGTGGTATCTACCATTATTGTAACGGTTTACAAAGGAATTACAAATGTGGACACAACAGAACGTGAAAGACATATTTTAATACTAATGAAGTGGTTTTTAGGAATTATAATGATAGCACTTTCATTTTCATCTAGTAATACTCTTGTAAATTCAACTTTCTTACTTTCATATGTTTTAATTGCAATAATAATCACATCTTTTATGCTGATTGATTCATACAAGTCTAGCGAAGCTATTAAAATTTTCATTACATAATAAAATGCTTACATGGACAATTAAGAATTGCATCGTTTGTCACAAACTTTTGGAGCATGTTTTGAAGGAAGGGTTATCATTTGAGTCAATAGAAAAAAATCGTGAGTTGGTTTCATCAATCAAACAAATGAGTCCAGAGCTTAGAAACTTATACATTTCAGGAATTGACTTTTGTAAAAAAAACATGCATTCTGACATTTCTGTGACATTCATCTCGGAAATGCTTGCTTCTATAGATTATGCTCAAAAAAATGCAAAATCTGGTAAACTTAATATGATTGCACGGGGATGCATATTGAACAAAAATGCGCAACCAGCAATTGATTACTTGAACGAATGGTTACATAATGCGCAAAAAAATCAACTTTGGGCCTCTAAATCCGCATGGTTTGACATGCGAGTTATGTGTATGGATGTATTTTGTTTAATTCACATTTTTTCGTGCAATTGCAAAATGTGCATATTTTATGGAGGTGATTCACATGCACAAACGCTTTGTTCAGTTATTTCTAAGTATGGAAGTAAAACAACATGTCCAGAAATACTTTATAACATTGCAAAAAATCAAAATTTATTATCCATCACAACATATGTGCTTTATGATTCAAAAACAGTTGTGATCATTGGAGAAAATCATAATATGACTAAACAATCCTTTGCAAATAATTTATTAAATTTTTTGAAATCGAAATGCAATAAAGAAAAAATCAATGTTTTAATTGAAAAACACATTACAAATAAACAAGATTTTATTCAAACTGAATTGATGTGTAATATACCGCACATGGCTATACATAAGTTCAGATGTGATAGTTTTACAGAAACTAATTTGTGTGCAAATCTACATATTGTTGCGGTCGATAATCGTCATTATGACATGGGGTTCATACGCACTGAAATTATGGATATATGGAGCAGCAATCTAGATTTTCGACGAAATGCAATCATATACAACAAAAAATGTCTGAAATGTTTATCCCGAATTGCAAAAAAATTACAAGCCCTTGTGAACGGAAAATTGGTCATTAAACTGTCACCATTATTTTCTTGAAATGATTCTTCCATGTGATTTGACTTCCATACACGTAAAAAGATCAAAGATAATTAAATGCATCTACATTCTTAGTTTCATGTGCGCTCTAGATTTTGGAACTGATATCTTGCGTTCAAATTTTGACGGTGCTGATTTTGGTTTTTGAACCTCAATCTTAATGCTTTTATTAGAGATTTCTTGACGTTTCATGTCTGTATATGATGCGACTCTTTTTATTTTTTTACCCGTGTTTTCGTTAACAGTTGCAGAACGTCTGACGAAAGATGACATTGGGAGTTGTATTTTTACGGTATCGTTCATCACAATTTGTGGTACAATGAATCCATCTTTTCCTTTGATGTAAAAAAGTGTTGCAAAATACAAAAACATGACAAGGAATGAAACACTGATAGGTAACAACCATATCAAATAATAAAGATCACTAACTTCTCTTGTTGTTGATGGTGTAGGTGTGGGCGATGGGGATGTACCACTTGGAAGTGTATATGGTGATTGGGAAGGCGGAGGAGTCGTAGTTGATGTGATTTGATTAGGTGCAGCCGGGTACGGAGATTGGGGAGGCGGAGGAGTCGTAGTTGATGTGATTTGATTAGGTGCAGCCGGGTACGGTGGTGGGTACGGTGGTGGGTACGGTGGTGGGTATGGTGGTGGGTACGGTGGTGGATATGGTGGTGGATATGGTGGTGGATATGGTGGTGGATACGGTGGAGGCGATGGAGATAGTGAAGTTGCTGCACTAAATGTAACTTTATGAACCAAAGTCAGCAGCACAAATAATTTTATCATTTATAAAGGAAACCAAAAAAAATGTCACGCATCGGCTGAGTGTGCACTTTTTTTTTTAAAGTAGATAATAATAATGTTTGATTGCGATTTTTTATGGCATCATTTAAATGAATCAGATAAGTTGAATGTGTGTTCTTCGACGATAGTACCAAGTAAAGCCGACTCGATGACAACATTTTACTTTGTAAAAGATGAGAACAACAGTACATATTTTGTCATGTTTCCGAGACCAAAGCACACAATACTTGGGTCATATTCTATGTTTGATACAAATTTAGATAGATTACCACACACTTTATTGATCAATTTAAAGTTCAAAAATGTGGACACGTGCATATCATGTATTGATAATTTTTATAAAGAATGCAAGGTATCAAAAAAAACCAATGTTCTATTATTATGTATTCCATTCGATAGCTTTATTTTGAAACGCGTGAATGAATTATTTATGTCCTATTATAATATTAATCATGACACATGTTTAGGTCACATTACAACCATACTCGAAAACATCGAAAGTAATTCATTTCAAGATATTGAATTACAAGAAGAAGAAGAAGAAAAGTATAGACATGTGCATCCAATCCAAAATCACAATGGTCAGTCTGTTTATTGGACAAATTTGAATTATACTGTTGGCGGACGATTTGAAGGAAGAATTGCATCCGTATCATACGAAGAAAATAAGAAGCACTGGAATGATACATTTGATCTCAGTACGAATTACAGGTATACGATTGATGAAAGTGGTCAATATTTGAACATTAAAAGTGATTCATCTGAAAATGTTATTAAGATGACAATAATAGATGATGAGGATGAAAAAGACGAAATGAAAAAAGGTGCATGCGATTATTTATTTCTTGACATACAACCATCAGATACAACACCAGATTTTCTCGTTGAAAAAGCAACGGTATGTCAAACGATTTTGTTTCACGATTGCTTAGAGTTTGGAGATTGTAAGATGTTAAAAGTTAAGGGTCAAAATATCACTTTATACGGTAATGACACAAAATATACGAGCAAAATTCAGAATGAAGGTGATGAGATATGCCACATACTATCAGAAAATGATGAACCAAGAATCGACTTCATAAAACTTGAACCAGAAAGTTTACTTAAAATATTTGATGTGTACTTTCTGAATACTGGTCAAAAAGAAAAATTGATGTCAAATGAAAAATTAGAATTGAAAGCGAAATTTGAAAATGAAAATACAAAACAAGAGAAAGGTGATAGAACCATCGAAATCGACGATAGTAATATAATAAAAATCAAGCAAGATATGCATACATTTCAAAACGATGATGAATTAATAGTTTGGTTTTCTACACCTAAAAAAGCTACTTTGAATACAGTGTCTGCGCATGAATTTTCATGGTTTGTCAAAAATACAAGAGATTTGGATGCGACGGACATGAGAATATTATTGAAATTCATGGAGAAGAAAAAATGGTTGACAAATCCTTACGCTTTGTCAACTTGTACATCTGCAATGAACGATACGGTTAATTTTATTGATTCAACCGAACAGGAAATATTTGATAATGCTATGTTTTCTCAACTTTTGCCAAAGGAATTGTACACTGAAAAAATCAATTCTGAAATACTGTTTAGCATTCCTCCATACACATACTACCCGGTTGAGGATGGTCTTGTTCAAAAAATGTTCATTCCCAGTACCACAAAAAACACATACTTTGAAGTTGATGTGCAATTAGATGTACCTGACACAAAAAAGAAGATTGAATCAAGCTCGGATAAAACATATTATAGAGAAGATGATTTACGCAAGCAATTCAAAAAGCAATTCGGAGACCTTACATTTGTAAATATGGACGCAAAATACACTGGTTTTCGAAGCAATGTAAAAGATAAGCTAGATAAAACTGGTGATTCGAGATCAGCATTTTTGTTATCTTATTATGTGTACATACCACTTTATGATGGAGACCAAACATATAAAAAATCTTCTTTTCCAGAAATTGAAAAGGTTGACGACAATAACTTAAGATTCATTTACTCGTTAAATTCTTTGAATCTTGACTGTTTCAGAAGCTTTCGAATTGCTTTCAATGGGAAATATGTGACTCTTAAGTTGCTTTTAAAAGACAACGAGAATTGTTTAGCAGAATCATATGCTGGAATATGTGAAAGTGTTGAGAGCGAAGATGATAAAAGTGTTTACATCACACTCCCTGTCAAGGATGTTAAACTTGTCAGTAAACAAGTTTATAAAACCGTCGAGAAAGAAAATGCAGAAAATCAAAAAAATGAAAAGAAGGAAGGACAAAAGAATTTCATAATCGATTACAGATGGTGTATTGCACATTTGAAGCGTTATGTAAACGAAAAAGATGCATTCGAAGAAGAAGAAGAAGAAAAAATCAAATTTTACATCAACATAACGGAAGGTAGCGCTGGAAACGGAAAAATATCTGCCAATTTTTACGAATTTCGATTCGAGAAAGAATATGCATTTAATGTTCCAGTAGTTGGAAAGACTGAAATAACCAAGCATAACAATACGGTAAATAATGCAGCAACGACTATAACTGGACCTCAAACGCGCGCTCAGTCTAGTGCGCAAGACACCATGCCATATATAATGAAATATTGTAAAGTCAACAAGGGAAATTTGAAAATTGATGTTTGTACTACAACAGATGAAGTGAAAGATTCGGATTACTACTACATTCAAAATTTCAATGAAAAGTTTGTCAGATTTGAAAAAGATGTAGAACTCGGAGTTGAAGGCGCAGAATACATTGATTTCAATGCTAAATGGTGTTTTATGAATGATAGAATCGTGCCGTTTGAAGAAGCTGGAATGATTGTCAAAAAACTACGAGAACTCATTGAATATTCGGATACAAATGAGACATCAAATGATAGTATGCAGGAAATGATAAACGAAATCATACCTTACTGGCGTAAAATAAGACCACAATGTCTAATTATAGCATTTAACATAACTTTAATAATTGATACTTTGATGCAGGAGTTAGAAGAGATGAAGTCAATGAAAACCGGAGAACCACTTTGGGAAAAAATAACGAAAGATACGCATTTGATTTACAATAGTACTTATTATAGAAATATGAGAGCGTCTCCAAAAATACAAAACAGAGCGTATGCTCTGAACTTGGTTGAACAATATTTGCAAAAGGAAGAGGAAATATTCAAAATCGAAATACAATCTGAAGATAAACCTAAATCTACATTGTTTCGTGAATATATTCCTTTTCGAAGTAATATATGGGAGGAGAATGATACAGAAGAAGAAGGTCAAGAATATACAAATATTACTGATAAAATCGTAGAAACATTCAAACTAGAAACGGATAACTTACTCAAGAAAATGAGAAAAGCAACGCAACGGGATTATATTCAATTGGGTTTAGTTAATTTTAGGAAAAAATATTACTTTTATTCTGAAGGGAAGAAATATCAGAGTCAAATGCCACCATACAAAATAGCACTTGCTGAAGTCACTGAAATACCCGAGGGTGCTCAAATACAAACAATAACCAACAAGGTTACAAAACAAGAAGACAACTTGTTTGTTACAGAAATTACGGAACAAGATATTGATAACGACATATCTTATGTTCAGTATGAGCCTGAAGATGGTGGTGAAAAGAAAGTATATAGAATATACACGGAAAAAGAGTTGATTGAGTTAACAAAGTTCAAAGAATGGAATGAAAGAAAAAACAAATATGTGAATCTCGATAATGATAAGTTGTTGCAGGCAAAGGATAAATACTTTGTTTTTAGGAAAACACTTGAAACATTTCAGAAATTGTATGCGAGATTTAATGAAATATTGATTGAAAACAAACCAAAGAATTTGCAGCAAGAGAGCTATATATTTGAATTGAGAGAAAAAAACATGCGGAATTCACTCATTACTGCAGTATGCTGTAAAAGTGAGGTTATGTACGAAAACAGTAAATTACCGCACTCATGGAATATGATAGCATGCAAATATAAATCAAACTCAAATTTTAATGGAATGATTACGTTTGACAAATCGTTCAACAACGAATTCGGGGAGATCAAGACCATGAAGGTCAATTGCGCTACAGTAGAAGATGTGGTATTTAGTATGTTGACTGAATTATGCAAGTTTAACAAGTTTGATGTCTTCGTCTATCATCCTTTAAAACACCAACTTACTTCCAAGTCAAATCTTTCATTAGAAACAGACTCTTTATTTGTGAACGTATTTAGATGTTTTCGATTCGATGCTACAAATATCAAAGTTACAGACGATTTTCTTAGTGTTCCTATTTTGAATTCTGACGATATAATGTATTTCAAGATTGTTCAAGCCAATATTGTTAAAGCTGAGGGTTTGGAAATAGAAGAGTTTGACGATTTCACTGCATTTTTGAATAGCGATTCAGTATCTGCGAGATTTGTAAAATTAAAAGATATAACGATCGATTGTTGCTACATTTCTACTCTCAGCATTGCTGCGATCCAAGAAAATAAACCGTGTTCAAAACAAGTTTTAAAAGTGAACGAGGATGTGAAGGATTCGACAAATGATGAAGATATGAATGTATGGATAAAACTTATAAAGGAGTAGAAATATGAAAAAGTTCTTCTGCACTGATGTTTTCATTAGCATTTTTAATTGTTGCTAGCATTGTCTTCAGTGTATTTGCTGTTTTTTTATCACTGCGTTCTCTTTCTGGAATCAATAAAATAGAGCCATCTTCTGTAATTTGGAGTAAGCATTCGATTACACAAACAAACTTGCGTTCCAGCATTTCCAATAATTTAGATTTCGTATTCACTCTTACTCTGTGATCTCCTATTGATGATGAAATATTGATCTCGTCGTCACTTGAATTATCGTTTGCAAAGAAATGCCAACATCCGTTTTCGAAATAACATTTAATATCAATACTATGAGAAGGTTTCCATTTGAATACGTATTTTGAAGTTCCGGTGTGAACATGACAATCGTTTAATGTCAATATAATGCCATCATTTCTATGCGATGAACTATCTCGTCCTTCCCATAAATCTTTTATATGTTCTTTGCCGACGCATATTTTAGGAATCATTTGCAAAAAAAATTCATTATTGCGAGCATATATCTTGTCTTCTTCTGACACGAGCTGTTCTACAATGTCGTCGTTTGTATGGTAATCTACTAATAATATGTGATTATGAATGATCTGTAATCTTTCACGATATGTGAATGAAATACAGTCTTCTCCTTTAAGCAATACAATATCGAAAATAACGAATTGCAAATTTCCATTTGTATTCCAAACCAATTCTCCGTCAAATAAAGATCCGTTGTAAAAAAAATCCTCATTTGCCCATACTTCGATTTCAAACATGTTCAATGCGCGATCTACCATGAGTGAAATTGGTTCAAGCGAATTTGGTTTTGTAGTCATAACAAGCAAATATCTTACACCATCTGTTTTGAGCGATGCCATGAAATCTTCGTCGCGTATTTTTTCGAAATTACATCGTTCAAGGGATACTGGATTTGGACCTGGAAAGTGTTTCAAAGCAGGTAACTTCCAATATTGTAATATTACATTCCAAAAATATTCTTTCTCGGTATCATCCTGAATAATAGCGTTAGATGGCTGCAACTTTAGAACTGATTCCACAGTTGTCATTTTAAAATGTATTTTTAAGAAAACGAATTTGATTAAATTACGAAATTTTTTTTGGATAATCTTGCTTCATGAAAAATGATGTTGACAGATCTGCTAACGATTGACGATATTGATGTCTCAATTTTTTTAAATGGTTTTTCTTTTTGTATTCAAAATTTTCAAAAGGAACGACGGTTGGAGACAACATATCCCAAAATCCTAACTTGTTTGCCAACCAAACCCACGAGTCATCCATCAAATCGACATGTCCACAATCCATAAATTTGGTTTCAACATCGCCTTTGATTTCAAATTGATTCAATAATGGAAGTTTAAATTTTCCATCATAGAGTCTATTTGCTCTTAGTTCCAATATTTGCGCATCTGTTTCAACATATGGTTGAAAAGACTTCATCTTCAAAATGTTTGATATTTGCGGAATGCCAATTGGATCACATAAAACGGCTTTTTTAAGACGCGGAGACTCCAAAATGCGAGGATCGAAAGAAGAATGCGTAAATAAACCAACTCTATCAACATTTATGACATCGGCAATATATTCGACATCGTCTACCGTCATGAATTTAATGCCATTTTCAATGTTTAATATAGTAAGATTGCAACTCAAAAGTTTTATAAGATTGTTATAGGCTTGATGTGGACAAATACCAAACAAACCCGAAGAAAAAACCACAGGTGGACCAGTTCCTCTCATTCTAAGAACACGGCCATTTTGTAGATTAATTGTGTGAGATAATGTCAAAAGTATGTGTAGAATCATGTTTACTTTTTGTAATTAAAAAAAAAATCCTATACAAATGAAGCTTCCATTACTGTCCAAATCTCTCTCACGTCCATATTTTCAGTTTTGTGTATTTGAGACGACTGCGATAAATTCGGTCGGTCTAAGTACTCTTGTTTTCCAAGACAATTTACAAGAAATTTGTCCATATCCTGGTCTTTATGAATTTTGGTTCAATCCTCCAATTCCATCTACTGATATTGAATATCTAATGACTTATATGATTGCTGGCTGGATATTTGTTGCTGCAATGTTGCAAGCATCGATAAACTTTGACGATAAGGTTCCACACAGAACAAAATTAGTGTCTCTTTATTCATTTGGAATATGTGACTGGGTATGGGTGGGTCTAATGGTTAAATATCACTCATTACTTTCAATTTATCATATATTTGGTTCCACTGTTGTAATTTTACGGAGATTCTACTTTATGATTCATCCGAGTTCTATATTTTATGAAGCAGACGAGTCCAAAAAGCAGTGATTGAGTGTCGTTAGCATTCCAAAAAAAAAAATGTACAAACTTAAAAATGAGAGTTAAACAAAAATCTCGCAAATCTACAAGTGAACCTGAGGATTTGGCATCAAATATTTTGAAAGATATTAATCAGCTTTTGATGGATCGTTCTAAATTAGTTTATGATGAAGAGAGTGCTGAAAATTTTTTACAAAAGGTAATTAGTCTTGTAAACAAATTTCAAGTGCCAGATTTAATGGTAACTAATTTAAACCTAGCAAAATTTGAAAAATCTTTGAATGAGATCAGAGAAATAGACGAACTGACAGATACTTACGCAGACGCAATCAAGAACGTAGACGATTTATGGAAACCTATTGAGGACTCATCTGTTTTGAATTTATTGGACACAAATATTTTGGAAAATCGTGAGTCTGGTAATCTCTTGCAGTTGGTTTTGACATACATAGAAAATTTTATTGCACAGCTTCCCGAAGGAGCAGCTGGATATAGAGAGTTTAATGATTCGTGTGAAGCAAAATTCATTGCAAATGTGTTGTTGCCTAGCAAAACTCTGTCAGACAAAGGTAAGAGCGTCATCAAATATTATGATGAAGCATTGAGTGTGTCCCCTGTACTATCGGACATTGATGCAACAAAGGATGGATCTATGTCAACACCAGAAACAAAGAATGAATCTACAAAAACACTAAAGTGGAGAGCTGAGAATAAATTAGAATCACTCAAATCAATGAATTGAGTTCTTTCAACAAATTATAAGACCTTCATGGATATGACTAAAGCATCGAGGACGTTTTGCGTCCTTGACACTCTATGCATACATGAATTATAATTCGCTTTTTTTGGACGACACAATGCATTTGTTTTCGATGTGTTTGCTCATATCCAACTGACTTTTTTCATATATGTCATTTTTGTGTCACCCGTATGCAATACTGGTACCCATGATCCTCCCACATACTTAAGAATGTTCGAGAATGAACTGCTATCATGCTTAGCACGTGGATTATTTGTGAGTATGAAAGTTGGTGTCCCGTTACGATGTAGTTGTCTAAAAAATTTGCGTATTTCTTTCATTCGATTATATCCTCCAAACAAGCATTCGGCATATGCTTTGCATGGTTGCAGTTTGAACGATGAATGGTATGTTAAAGTTTTATCCCAATCAAGAACAACTACAGATACATTAAGAAGCTTAATTGTGTGGGACAAAAGTTGAAAACCTTTTGCTGATATACCTGAATGTAGGACATACGACTTTTCCAGTTCTAAAAAGTACTTATTCCATAACTTTCTTGCAAAATAAGTAAGTTTAAAATGATGCTCATGTTTTGCCGGCAACAAACCAAGTGTGTTATGATTAGCGCTGAAATTTCTCAAAGTATCGTCTACAAGGACAGCACACCGTGTGTTCTTGGGTGAAACAATAATTTCAAACTCAGTTTTCAAAACATCATACTTCATTCACAATTACAAACAAAAAATAAGATGCCGCATAAATTAGTATATGAGTGAGTTGCCGTGTATATCAAGACCGCCAACGCAATACACACTTACATGATGTAATAAATATTGATCGATATGTATTGCGCAATATGGTATCCATTCTATTCTTTGATTATCTTCATAAACGATTTCAGTTAGACATTGTGCGGTGCACTGTGCACATCTCGATTTTTTTTTGAAACTGTGACATTCAATTTTGTTTTTGAATGAATTAAACATCCATGGTCGTTGAACTCTATAATTGAGAGTATTGCAAACTGCACATATATCTTGGGACATCATGAATGTAAAACAATGCAAAAGTATATCATATGGAAAATGATTGAGCATTAAATGTTTTTCTTATATTCAGATTTTATGAGATCCACGATGCACGCTAGTGCTTGTTATATCAGAGTCCTAAATTTTGTCACATTCAAAATATTCGAAACATGCATACTTGTATCTGATACTAAATGTCTTCAGTTAATTTTGTAATCCAAAACACTACCCGATGATGTATCTGTGTAACCGAAAATTGTAATTAAATTTGCATGTACTTTCATATGACATTCTTCGCATAATGTGATTAGATTTGAGCTCACATTTTTATGAACATTTTCTGAAATATTTCCAAAGCGATCGGCGTGACACTGGAACTCGATGTGATGTGTGTGCAATTTTTTGTCAGTATTGCATCTTGGGCGGTAAGAGCACAATTCGCATTTTACTTTAAGTACCTTTGTGTTATATAGAGATTTTGATATCATGGTATCCAATGGTACATCTTCTTCATCATGCCATGAACTTCTCAACAGGGTCTTAAAACGTGGATCATGAATAATAGATGATGCCACTTCAATTCCATAGTTTGAGTATTCGGGTAGACCATAATGCAAAAGTCGATCGTAAATAACAGTTTTATTCTCTATTCGTACTTTTAAATGCATATTTTTTAGTACTGAAGAGAGACCTTGAATGTAACGGTTTTGCTGTAATTCAAACAAATGTGTTGCACACGCGAATGTCATTTTTCGTTCTGTCATAACTTGTACAAAAGATGCAAATACATTGACGGCGGATTTCCGTTCGGTTGACGAACAAATTTCATCAGTGACAATCAATGAGAACGGTCCCTTGCATCTTGAAAAAATCGTATTCATTTCCACAAGTTCTTTCACATATGATGACTGTGCAAGGTATATGTCGTCAGTATTTCCTATTCTGCATGCAATATGATTGAATGGACAAAATTCAAATGTATCTGCGGCAACGAATAATCCAGATTGTGCCATTAGAGTGTTGATTACAATTGACTTAAGTAAGGTTGACTTTCCAACGCTGTTGACTCCATATAGCAACCAACAATTTTTTGGACTGAGAAATACATCGTTTGAAATGTAACGGTTTCCATTTTCTGTCACTAATTTCTGAACAATTGGATGACGAAGCTTCAAAGCATTGATCGTACCTATTTCTTCAGTTAAAATCGGTCGAACATATCTGTTTTTTTCAAAAAAAATGGATAGATTTAGAAATACATCGACTTCACCAATTTTTTTAGAAATAATCTCGGGTGTAATCGAGCACAAATCGAGTAGTTCTTGAATCTTATTTGAAAATATATGTTTTGATGATTCCATAATATTATTGTTCAACTCAAATAATTTATGAAAATCATCGTCGAAATGACCACGAAGTATAGCACATTTTTTTGAATAAACAACATTGAACTGTTTTATGTTTTCTATGGAAATCCCATATCTAATTCCAATTGTATTATAGACATATTCAACATTCGAGAATGTTTTTTCTAGTTGTTTTGCTCTAACAACAGTTGTCTGAAAGCACCACTCATCTTGATTTTCACAGCGTTTAATCATACTAGATTCCGACGTGTCACTGAGAACATGCTCGAAAAATTGCTGAATTTTAGTCAAGTTCATTTCGATCTTTTTCTTTTCAAAATGGTATAAGTCTAGCTCATCGTTTATGTTATCTTTAATCGCGTATTCATTATTTTTTAATTTATTGATTTCGAACACAGATTCAATAAACGAAATAAGTTTTCGTAAATGTTCTATGTCGTCATGAAATATTTCAATATTTTCGTGAATTATTTCTGCGTTTATGAAATTTTGGTATATTTTGTGAATATCCGATGGCGTGCATTTTTTTAAAGATAACTTTCTTTCTAAACGATCCATGTCCCAAAACTTTTGTAATGACCTTCTCGCTTCTTTTTTGGATTCTTCTTCAAATAATGAATAATGATTTAATAAATCATATCTATTGTTCAGACTTATACCATCATTTATTGGATTTCTTAGTATATTTCGAAGCAATCGCTCACCCATTTTTGTTTGAGTTACGTTAAGGATGTCGAAAAGTCCCTTCTTGTTTGTAAATATGTCCATTTTTTCAAACACAGAGTTCATACAGCTGACTCTTGTTGTATTTGTATTGTCTGACATAGTTGGAGGTGTCAATTTTTCACTTATAGATTCATCGTGATTGTTTATAAACATAATTAGCAAAATTATAACAGCACGATGTTCAATTGTTGTGTCTTGCATATCAAGATTCATAAAAATGGTTCCGCCCAGGTGCGAATAATGATTGAATGTACGCTCAAAAAAAAAGGTTTGAAACAAAGGATCGAAAACATTAAGTCTCCTTTTTTCCACAATATTATGTATATGCAGTGATATAACTTCAAATTTTGCAGTTTTACTAAATTCATTCCATGCATCACCCTTGTAGTATACCAACAATTCGTTTGTATCTCCCATTTCGTAAAGTAAATCTTTGAGCATTTTCATAGATTCTGTTATATTTTCAGTCACGACAGAACTGAATTCAATCTTTCCGGTATTTGCATCGAATTTCGCATATGCGAGATGAGTATTGAATTCTTGTTCTACAAATAGCGCTGTCGTCAGAACCGATTGTGATGTGTCATCATCACTTATATGACAACCCGGTGACAGTATTTGATCCACGATTTTTCCTCCATTTTTTTGGATCATTTTTACTACAGTGTAGCCATTATGCACCAATTTTCTTGCATTTTTCGCGAATGAATCAAGAGGAAACCCTGCCATGTAAGGGTTCGTTCCTTGAATCATTCGATTCATCGCCGATACCGTGATACCTAACACATGTTTGCAAACTTGTAAGTGATCAGCGTCCTGCACAATGTCATATGCATCAAAAAAAGCTCCGTTTTGCATGAATAAAATGGTCTTTGCACCATACAAATTTTTGAATTGACTGTTTAATGTGATGTAATCGTTCACTAAAATGTCTCGCATTTAGTTTTAATCATAATTTAGTACGAATTTGACTTGAAAATTTGTCATGTCAATTAAACAAGCAACAAAAAAATGACAAGTTTGGTAAATGGTACTAAAAGAAATTGCATGTAGAAATGAGCAGCATTTGAACGCAAGTGCAAATAAACTAAATGAGTTTTTTACACAGCTTGGTTTTGATTTGAAAGATAAAAAACAACGACATGAACTTAATAATTTAGTATTGTACACTTTAAAACAACAGAAATGTCAAGATGAGACCTCAACAAGCGAATCACGCAAGGTGCAGATATTTGAAACACTAAAGATCGTAATTTTTGCTGTTCTTGTATTAAGAGTTATAACCGGAATAATCAAACATGATGCAGTGGCAATACTCAATAAGATATTAAACATAGTTGAAGGTATCTTATTTGCATATATTGGCATTTCACTTATAGTTCGGTTTGATTCAAGTATGCTAACACTTGAAGTATTATCATTGAAAACAGCGTTGGTAATACTCAGTCTTCTGAGCATTTTGGTTGGAACGTATACATATTCTCGATACCGAACACCGATCGTAATAGTTTCAATTTTCTTGATTTTAAGCATATTCATTTATATTGCACACAAACACCAGAAAACAATCGATAGGAGCGTATTCGAAAATATGTCTAGATACATGAAATTACAACCTTATTCGGTAAAGCTACCAACATTCATGGACTGTTTTTTCATTGCATTTGGTGGTTGGGTGATGCTGTCAAAAGGGGTGGGTAGTGTAATATGAGTCAAGTCACGAATCGTCAGAATCCTCATCATCACATTCATATTTATACAAGTCTTCATTCGATAAACGAAGTTGCAGCAAAACCTTGAAGAAAGCTTTCTTTATGTCGGCTTCTTCTAAAGTTTCTATACCGATTGCACCAAAACCAGTCTCGATTCGAGGACACGCAATATTATGTTCATTTTGACCTTCCAGCCATAAGACAATCGACGAATTTGTCAGTGTCTTCCACTTTTCAGTATCACCTTCTGGATGTAGCTCTAATTCACATGTTAAAGACCTATAGAAATTCGGTATATCAAACGACTTCATTTCACCAACAGTCTTAATCCAACATAAGTTGGAAGCAACTCTTGTGATGGTTTGCATGACTTCATCGTAATGCATTAATTTTTTTTTTCGAACAAGCAGCCAAATTTAGGAAATGATTGAGTGCACATTTGTCAATGACAATCGTTCCAAGTCTTTTGTATTTGGAGATGGTGTTCGAGACATTGTACGTGCACGTCGATGTGCTTACAAAGAAGTGAAAGATCAAGTTCACGAAAAAAGCAACATGCTAGATGTGAAGTGCTTTGCTGACAGCAGTGATGCGTTTTTTCGTTTTGTAAAATGCTGTTTCAGAATCTACAGTCTATCTTCTTTCAAAGGAGCTGATGCGATCAAGCTAAATTTTGACGAAAATTTGCTTGCGTGTAACATGGTAACAAAAAACAATATCCGAATTGGTCTTGTCATTATAGGTGTATGGAATCATTTTTATCTACTTCGTTTTCGGATTGACAAGCACATGATATTGGAGAGTATATATGAGTTGGATAACGAGTATGCTCAGATCTGTGCGGAAACGAATCAGGTTGATCCATCTAGACAACGGTTATGTGTGGTTTGCTACAAAACAAGCAATCGACGACATGGTGGATATTACTATTGTTCAAAGGTGTGTCAGCGGAAAAATTATAAACACACAGAAAAGGCATTTGAAATGGTGAGTATAGAATAGAATAACGAAATTTTGTAAATAATTTCGTCAGAGTCTCTATTATTTTTTTGTACATAATTATAATTAGAGCATTATGATTATGTACGGTACACTGCTATGCATCCTTTCTCAATTTGACTTTACAACGCAACCGGATAGTGATCTAGTTACTCCGGAAATGTTAATGCCTAGGGTGGACAGTCGTTCTTCTGGTAGTGGTGTTGGAGGTCGTAATATCAATCGGCGGATTGCAACTGCACCCTGTTGGTATTCGCCAACATCTGGAACTATACACACTTCTCCAGAAACCTCGACGTGTATGATTACTTTGAGTAATCAAGATTATTGGACATTTGATACAGACAAACAAAATAAAACGAGTCTTTGTGCAGCTGGACAAGAGTGTGATTGGAGGGTCAACCCAAGGTTAGACAGTGATTATTTTGACTCGTTTTTCGATAGACAACAATTGATTTGGAATAATTTAGGAGGGTATGGCGGACAGGTTTGGTTTAATAGCAATCAAACATATGTATCAAGGACTGGATCTGAATGGAATAGTTATGAGCTTCCGAGAACTGGAGCGACAGGTACAGCTATTGGAGGGAACAGATTAATTAATGAGGGACTGGATCCCTCCGACAAAAGTTTTGTGTTTTATAAAAATGTTGGCACGAAGGGTGATCAAGCAGTGAATATGAGAATTAGGAACATAACTACCTATTGTCCTGTGAATGAAAACTTGGCTAGGATATATAACTTCGTTGGTACTAATACATTACAAATAAACATGGGTGATTGTGAAACGAATGCTGTCAGTGGGTTGCATCCCACGGACAGCAATGGAAATGTAATAGCAGTTGGTCCGTATACTCCTGTGAATGCCGTGAATCTGAAATTAGAATTCCTGAACAATGATATGCAACCAGTAGAGCTCGATGAATTTTATTTTTCTATTTTAGATTTAGATCACGCGGGTGGTGACGGTTGGCGATTCTTTGAAGGTGTTGAATCTATTATCTTCTCGGATATGATGGGTAAGTTGAAGTCGATTATACATCCGAATGGTTATCTTCATAATATACCAAATATATCTTATCAATCTCAGGATAATTGGAATTTTCAAGTACTTGATCAAACTGATGGTAGTTATAATTCGAATTCTGGCAAGGCTGTTAAAGTTAATGCCGTAGAATGGGGTTCAGGACCAGCAATGGGTTGGTCTAATATACTTGCAGACGACAGAGGATATCATCGAGTAAACCCGGTGTGCAATAGCGATGGACCGTCAAAATATCCTAATGGAACTGATCATCCTGTAACACCGGTACAGGGAAGTTATAATCCTATAAGTAACGGTAGAAGTTGTACCACTACAAACGCGGTGAATCGTGGTGCTAATGATCGGAATAGTCATGTTTATGGAACATTTCAAATGCCTAATGAAATGTTTCGAAGATGCAAAACATGTAGTCGAGTGCAGTATAATCCCGAAACAGTGAGATTGGCAAATGATCACTCTATTTACAAAGCAGCAAGTAGTAATCCTCCTTCAAATACATGTCCGTTTTGTCCTGGTATTCATGATGATTTTTGTGCTGGTGTGAATCCAGATCATGGAGACAACCCTACTGAGGTTGATCGAACTTATGATGATATTATAACACTGACGTGGACTCACACAACTTCTGCGGGTCTTGAACAAACAAGATATGCATATTGGCATAAACCATATCAAATGTGCATGGGACCTGAAGTATCTCGGATAGCACATTTGCATCACGTAACAGGTTATTTTGATCAACTTGGACAAAACGGGTTTACTAATTATACTTACCAAACAAAAAGGGTTTATTGGCCTCCGAGCGACGTACCTGATATCACAGGAAATAGTCCAAATGCAAACGATCGAGCTGGTTTAGGAGTTGGTCAACAAAATAGAGGTTCCACTGAAGGCGATTACTCTAACCCATGGTCAAGCGGTGCCAATGGTTTGTTTTATTATCAAATGATGTCAGGCTCATCAGCAAATCATCTACTATACGAAACAACTTTTCCTGATTTTATTGGTCGTTGGTCAGAGAGGTTCTACAACCAAGATATGTGTCCTCAACTTTCCTGCAGATTCTCGGACGATGGAAATCCATTTGATGCGCGTCATATGACGATTGAGCAATCAAGAAGGACTGTTTCAGCATTTTATAAACAAGTGAGTGAGATTGACTTTCAAATAAGGGTTGAATCGGGTTGGAAACGGGGAGAGAGACGAAACATCGTACTGACATCTGTTGTGCATGGTGTATTGAATACTAGAATAGAACCTCCATCACCTCCACAGTATCCCGAACCATTCCCTCCTCCCGTGAATCCTGACAAGTACAGTCCTCCACCCCCTCCAGATTCACCTTATCCTCCTCCACCGCCCGCGAATATGATCTGCCCGCCGAATAATGGTGGAGCGAGCTGTATCTCAGCAGACGCTAGTAATTGTGCTGGTTATTATGGGTTGGGTTCAAACGGAATCACTTCTGCTAATTACACATGTACATTGACTGCCTCCGGGTGTACGGTCGATCTCTCTAATGATAATCTTCGATGCTCTATCGTGCCATTGCCACCTTTTCCGCCACCTCCACCGCCTTCACCCCCTTCACCGTCGCCTCCACCTCCCAGACCACCACCTCCACCACCAAGTCCTCCACCACGTCCACCTCCTTCGCCACCGCCTCCACCACCTCCACCACCTCCTTCTCCTTCACCACCACCTCCTTCTCCTTCACCACCACCAGCCGTACCATCACCACCCCCACCATCGCCGTCTCCTTCACCTCCATCGCCTTCTCCTCCACCGCCAACACCACCACCACCAAGACCTCCACCGCCAACACCACCACCACCAC